>Ga0265357_1000002_pt1 | contig 57225 bp, 88 predicted proteins | sample NZE5metagenome_FD_189081 | JGI IMG/M metagenome (GOLD analysis project Ga0265357, IMG submission 189081) | Rhizosphere microbial communities from Maridalen valley, Oslo, Norway - NZE5 | ecosystem: Host-associated > Plants > Roots > Rhizosphere > Soil | place: Norway: Oslo | collected 2017-09-15
TCGGCGGCGTCGGCGGCGTCGGCGGCGTCGGCGGCGGTGGCGTAGGTGGCGCGGGCGGCGGTGGCGTAGGCGGCGCCGGCGGCGGCGCGGGCGGTGTCGGGCGTTTTTTCTTTACACATTATTTGCCATTTATCGCCAAAACGCTTTTTGTTTGCCAAATCTTGCAGTTCAGGCAAAACTTGTTCCCACATCCAGGATAAAATCAACTTCAAACGTTCTTGTTCATGCTCACGACCAGTCCCTGCCGCCAAAGGGAGGAGCTGTTTCCATTCATTACTATTTCGAATATTATGGGGCATTGAGTCTTGTACCCGAATAATCCATTCACCCATAACTTTAGACATGCAGTCAGGGATGCGATCCGTGAGTTCCCCTGTCAATGCAAGGTTGATTGCTGCAATACTACAAGCAGCCTCAGCCGTACCAAGCCCCGAAGGAAGTTCATGCGTTGAAAGAAACAAAGCAATAGTTTCTTGCTGTTCTTTAGTAATGGTGGACATTTGAAGCTCCTGAGAAAGGGTTTTTATGTACAACAAAAACATTGTATATGAATGGGCCTAACGATGAAACTCCTATTTTTGTGTAATTTCACCTTCTTTCATTTTCTGAATGATCCCCCAATCTTCTATGCTCATCTTGTTATCGGGGTCGTTCATTGGGATCAATTGCTTGCGAAGAGCCATCATGGCCGACCCCGAAGGACGATGAGGCCCTGCTATAATACTTACCCCCGTATTATTTTCCACTACCAAATCTTGAACAGTCAACGATTCCTTGGCCTTAACATGATACACATCTCCCAGGTTGAAGGTTCCAGCTAATGAAATAACTTCAACAACTTTGCCAATGTTGGCTGCCGTTGTAAAAGTTAACCAGCAGAGTGTGCCAGGTTTAAGGGGTCCGCTGTTCGCGCTCATTTTCTTGCTCCTTCGGTCGATAATAATTACCGTCACGAGATTTAGCTTGCGCGAGTCGTTGCTCATTACGTTCGCGCAAAGCTTTTGTTTGGTCCTGCACTTGACGCAGGGCCGGAAAAAACTCCCAATCAAAATGCAGTTTCATTTGGCGCAAATGCTGTAATGAGTTACGTCACAGTCCCCCATACCCCCATTGCCCGATTGCGATGCACCTTGACTTGAGGATGACGAACCATGGGCGGCTGCACCCAATGCCCCATTGTTACCGCCCCCATGGTGACCGTGGTTGGCCGAGGTATTGGCTGCGTAGACGTTTGCTACGCCACACACGGCGAGAATGATGATACCGAAAATTACTTGTTTCATGTTAGCCTCCAATGGGCTTGTTGACTGCAGCTTGTTTACCTGCGGAGAAACCTTTGTGATAATTTTCGAAGTCTGAGAATGTCATGCGTGACTTCGAGGTGCGATACTGTTCACCATGCCCAAAATGTGAATCTCGGGCTGCAATCTTTTGATCGACAACAATCAGGGCGTTTTTTGGCATTTCCGATGGGCGTTTTGCGCGTACCTCGCGCAATTTGACACATACGCCCTTCGAAAATGCTTTTCGGAACGTTTCACGCCCCTCTGAAGACCCACAAGATGCCTTGCGTGTTTCAATGCGCAATTGATTTTTCAAGGAATCAAGAAGCCACGCAGCAAACGTAACATCCTCAATGTGCCCCTTGAACCCGACGCCTGCGCCTTCAATAAAGTCGTACACATTCACTGCAAGACAATCAGTGAACTGGGCAACTTGAACAGCCATCCATTGATACCAAAGGGGCGTTTTTTTGACTTTGTTCCCGAAATACACTTTTTCGAGGGTAAATTCAAAGTCAATCGTTTTGCCTTGTTGAAGGGCCTCGGCCATATCGATGGCGAATTTCTTGGCAAGTTTTTCTGCCATGCGAAGGGCGTTATCAACTTCATTGCCCTCGGCTGCATCATTGTTGGCAAGATTCATACATGCACGAATCTTGCGCAATGCGTCTTCACGGTTCATGTTCATTGCTCCTTGTTGTTGATGTATGTATATTAACAAATCAGCAAGGCTTCATCAACTGCTATTTTTTAATTCGAAGTGCCCACAAACCGTTACCTCGGTCAATCCATTCCCCTGCATTGACAGATTTACCATCGGGATCTTCACATTCCACAAATCTTCCCGATTCGTGTGAAGGAGGACCATCAAACACTACATCTATGTAATCCCCAGTCTGTGCTGGCTGCGGAGCGACAAGCAACCTGTCGCGCAACGTCCTCAATGCCGAAATGCTCGGCAATTGCTTGACGGCTTCGTTTAGGGCGTTGCGTTCGTGTGCATTGAGCGCCCCCGATTGCGCTGGCGCGGGAGGGGATGCAGCGCGATCAAACAGTTCGCGCACCTCGTAGTTGGCAGCATAATATTTCTCGCGCAGCGTGCGAGCACCCTCTGGAGAGACGTTCACCCAATCGCCCCATGGCGTGCCGTCCTCAAGAATTACTCGCATCTGATACTGCGCTGGAGGCTGCGCCGGAAACTGATCGGCAGGTTTGCTTTCAGATAGCAGGGCGCGAGCAAATGCCAATCTGAGTTTTTTATTAAATTCCTCAGGGTTTTCATGGATACGAGGAGCGATTTTTTGCCAAGGGATAGATTCCCATACTTTTTCAATTTGTTCAGGGGTCATCGCACTTTCCCCAAGTTACTGTTGTCGTCGGGCAAACCCTTGAATTGTGTCCAGACGAAATCATACTCTCGGTCCAGGGAAGTCATTGTCCCGGGGACTTTATCCCAAGAAATGAACTTCATAGCTTTACCTTCAGGGGTTTCCTTGAATTCTTTGAGTTTTTGCTGGTTGTATTCTGCCACTTGTTTGATGGCTTTTTCATTGATACATTGAGTCATACCCTCCCAAAGTGTGCCATCGTCAGCCAATGCCACAAGTGTAGCTTCGTCTTCTTTGCTAATAAAGCGGTCGACAATCTGAATGACCTTGCGTTTCATTTGAAAACTCCTGTATCAATGTAAGTCATGACGTCGGGGCCAAACGTCAGGATAAAGATTGCTGCAACTACGGTGCCCATCAAGAATGTAACTGTAAGTTTCATAATACATCCCTCGAATACCAGCCACGTTCCCACAAGTCATGTTTCTTTGATTGACCTTGGGGCTTGTAAGGATTATCGCCTACGGTTTTACCGTTTTCGTGTGCGTCCCAACCCTCTGCGTACGGGTCACCTTCTGAATCGGTTATGAGCGGACTTCGTCGGTCACGATGAATCTTCCTGAGCCCTTTAGATTTGGTCATGTTAAAATCTCGGGAATATGTGTTTCTCACAACCACAACTCAATCTCATAAGCCTATCCTCATTCAAGGTGACGTGGCCTCGAGTATGAACGATCGCTCCCCATCGGGTGAGGTCTTTAAAAATATCAGTCACCCCTTCACGCCTGCAGCCCAAAGCGTTAGCTACGTCTTGCTGACTGATCTCCAGGTGTTTATCATATTGAGTCAAAAGATATCGTGCAACTCGAAGGTCCAGTCTGTGCTCGAGACTGCATGTGAGGGTTTTGAGCACGCGTGACATTGCCAGCTGATTAAACTCGTCCAAACGGTTCGGGATTGATATCGATTGCTGCATAAGTACAATTCTATCAATCAAGAATCGAAAAGTCATCCCGTTTTTTACAACGTGCGTAGACGTACGCATGTTATGCTGCTCCAGATGTTGGACGATGGTCGTTGCCTCTTCTGGATAAACAGGGGTAACTTCAATGCGAAGGTTGTCTTGCACTAATTCACGAATGCCCAACCTGGCCGTGACCGGGAAGTAAATGTAACGGTCCGTGTTCAAGGTTTGACCTCGTTCGACGTTGAGGCAATCGAGGTGGGGGAGCAATGAAGTCAAGGTTTGATCTGATGCATCGCGCATCAAAGGAAGTCTGGCCCGAAGTGTGTCTATGGTTATGTTCATTTCAACCTCTCACCCAATGAATGAGTAAACCCCAAACGAGAAAATTCAGGGTAAACAAGGTAATTATGTCCCATTTGATTTTCATGGCTTACACCTTGTCAATGTCAGTGTCGTTTTCGTATTCGGCGATCACGTTTTCATCGCTGAGTTCTTCGCCAGGGTAGACAGCAACAACACTGAATCCCGTGAGACCTTCAGCAGCCAGAATGACAGAATCGAAACCAGCGGCCGATCCCAGGAGGGGCGTGACGACGATCTTGATGAGCGCCGGCGTGTCGGTGAAGTCAATCGATGCAGTCTTGACGGGACGATTACGTGCGCGCAGGTTTTCCAGGAATATCGCGAGGCGAATTTCTGGACGTGCGAAGTAAGTTGAATCAGGCATGATGAGTCCTTTGTTATTCCGCAAGAAAAAATCGATTGCCATTTTCACAGGCAATGATGTAGCCATTTTCTTCACACCAATCGATGCATTCTTTACGAGTGCCTGATGTGCAAAGTTCATCTTTGTAAAAAACGAAGTATTGCATGACGTGTGCTCCTTGTTGTGTGTACGTTCATATTATGTACGTTCGCGCGCTTTCATTCAACTACTATTTCACGTTTTCTTGCCGTTGATTTAAACGCCCGTTGGGACGTTGTTTTGAACGTGTGTGCATGTGATGATACGCGAACGTCAATTGGGCTCTCATGGACGTTGCTAAGCGCCTTGGCGTGCCTCAGTTGTGTGTGATTGAACGTCAATTGATGACGCACAAATGAAAAACGCGCCCTAAGGCGCGCATTTTGACTACAGGATTGATTTACCAGTCGAGGATATCGAAGATGTAGTCGGGCTCGAGCCCAAAGTCATCGTGCAGGATTTCTTCGGGATCTTCCCCGTTGGCGACGCGTTCGCGAGCTTCAGCAATGCGCCAGTCGGCTTCATCGCTGGTCAGGTTGTCACGACGCATGATGACTTGTTTGAGAGTTTCCATTGTTGGCTCTTTAGCCGAAAATGTAGCATTGGCAAACACTGATGCAGATTTCAACGATTCGGGTGTTGTCAACACTCTCTGTGGTGAATTCTTCGATGTAACCGAAGTCCTTACCGAAGGCTGTGTAAATGTGACCAGTGAAGGTGTATTGGGCATCGCAATCAAGCCGGTGACCTTTAAACTCAATCAGTTGTTTAGCTGCGTCGATACAGCTCTTGCATGCTGCACCACATGAAGAATCGATGGGCATTTCATTGCCCATCATGTCTTGATTGGTGATTCCCAATTCTTGGGCGAGGTATTGTTCAACGTTCATTTTTTGCTCCTTGTTGATGTATGAATACATTATATGCAATAAGTCTTGCTGTTGAAACTACTATTTGCGTTTCTGGATGACTGAGAATCGTTCATACAGGTTGTCTTTGCGGTTGTCGCTGTGGTCGTTGTTCTTGTGACTGATGGGGCTGGTTGGCCAAAGACCAGTGATGAAAAACCAAGCGATGTGGTGAGCTTTGTACCATTTGCCTTTGAGCTTGATTTCAAGTTCCCCACGACTGTTGTTGCTATTGCCTGCTACTTGTCCTCGTTTGTTCCAGCGTGAGACTGTTTTCTTCCATATGAGGTTTCCTGTTTGAGGATTGTACCGTAAAAGTTCTGTAAGCTCATCTGGAGTTAAACGTTCGGGCCTTTTCATAGTAAATCTCCTGAAGTTATATATGTTGCGATTGTATATGATAAGTTTTAACTTGAAAACTATATTTGAGATACCCTTGGATAACCTAAGGGGTAAAAAGGGTTAGGTTGTTGGAAGGTTGTCTCAGCCTGAAACGTATGACAGTCATGACTTTGATCGATATTGAGATAACCTTTACTACCCTAATATTAGTAAATTAGTATATACGTGTAAAATAGCTAATAAAGACAAGGGTTTAGAGAAAGAGAGAAAAAAGGGCCCTTGTGTCCTGGACTCCTTTACCTACCACTGAATTGAACGTAAATTCCATTTATAAAAAAACCCGGCAATAATAGTGGAGTATAGGTTATCTACAAGAGTACCCCTAACGCCGGCCCAGTATACGTTTGCGGGTGAGGCAACCTTCCGCTAACCTAAGGGAAGGTTGCCTCAAGTTTTTAAAACATCAATAAAATCAATGAGTTGCGTGAGGCACCCTTATCGTGAAAATGGGATTTCAAAGTATAAGACATTACAAGGTATAGATAAGTCAATTACAATAAGCATACAAAAGTGTTGTAATGTTGTCAACACTTGACAACAAATGTTGTCGACTATAAGACCAGTTCGATATGTTATATACAACAAGACCTAAGCCGGCGCAGCGGCCAACCACCTGGAAATTGAGTAAGTTATAGATGTTATATACATTGGAAGAACCACGTGACTAACGAAATGTTGTTTAAAATCATTATGTCAACTGTCTTTATTTTGGCAGATTTTTAGAACCAATCATAAAGAGTGGGCCACTTAGTTTAGGCAAAACACGGTTTGTGGCTCGGCTTTTGAAATGGCTACCGCTTACTGAATTGCACCCCCTGGAAAGGCCCTGCGGCCGCATGACGATGAAAATGTAGGAAAGTTTGTACAGTTGAATGTTATAACATAACAAGGATTTGATCGGGTGCGGTGTGGGAGAGTTCAGGTGGTTCAGCAGCGGTTTTCAGATGGGAATGTGGGATGGGTGCGGTTGCGACAGGCATAAAAAAACGCCCAGTGACGGGCGTTTTGTATTCAGTTTACGAGGTGGGTGTACGTTGAATCAACCCAGCGTGTGAAACATTCGGGGGTTGAATCGTTCAGGTCGTCAATTTCACCAGCGTACGCGTCGGAAATCAGGTCGTCAATCGTTGTGTGAAACATCGATGCAACGATGCCAGCGTGCAACGGGTGCATCAATTCGATGCAATCGATGCGGAATTGATTGAATGTCATGATGGTAAAACGCGCAACGTTGTTAGCGTCGCGCGTTGTTAGGGTTGTTATTTCGCGGATTGACCAGCGCGGCAATGCGTGTCAATCAGTTTCACAATCGCGTCAACATGTGACGTCGGGAAAACCCAGGCGTCGCGGTGTTGATGATTGATTTTTTGCGCGTAGTATTTGCGCAACACACGACGAATCAGTTTCGGGTCGGTTTTGATTTTGTGATTGATCAAAATCGTTTTCAACATGATCGTTTGTGTGGACGTCGTGTTCATCGTTTCGTGTGTCGGGAATACGACGGGGTTTGACGTGTCGCGCACGTCGTTTTGATTCACGATGTTTGCGACGGGATTGCGTTTTGCGTTTGACATGATGTATCCATTTGTTGTCACGATGACATGCGCGCACGTGTGTGCGTCGCGTGTGCATCGATCGATTGTTAAAGAGTTTGTTGAATCAATCAACATCGTTGATCGACAATTACATTGTATGAAAACCCCGATGAATATTCAATGTCTGTTACAAGGTTTTCATTAACATAACATTGCCCATCGACCACACGACTTCATTCATACACAAACGATATTACCCTTTGCGTCCAACTCATTTGCGTGCAACTCTTTTGTACACGACCGACCCCCCAGGATTTTTCAAAGAAATTTTTGTATACCCTTCAATAGCAGGCACACTAAATTTCTTAGTCTTGATATGGCCCTATTCTTGTCGTCCAAGCCAAAAAATTTTTTGTGGGGATCTTGTATATAACATATATAACAAATAAAACGATTGACTTTATTGTACCGCGATGATACACTATGTATTCATCTCAACCTAGGAGTAAATGATGACTATCATGCGAGCAAAACTGCAGGTTAGTATGGTGCAGGAACACATGGGCTGGGTCGATCCGACCACAGGCAAGACTCCGGAAAAGTCGATGGAAACGCTGACCATGCACGCGGTTTGCAAGTCGGGGGCCTACGGCGAGGATGGTCTTGACGAGGACAACACGTTCGCCAAGTGGTCGCCTGGCGCCACGCTCGCGATCAACATCGCCAATCCGGCGCTATGGGGGAAGTTCAAGCCCGGTGATAAGTTCTACGTCGATTTCACGCCTGCTGAATAACTAAAAACTTCTCAGGAGTAAATAATGAAGAAATTTAAAGAAATCAGTGCTCGAGTTAAAACCGCTTGGCAATTCCTAACTTGCGATGATACGAATAGCCTCAACCATGCCAGAACTGAACTAAAAGCTATGGGTTATTTTGATGGCGACCCCATGAATGCAGCAATGGCAAATGACCTTCTCGACCTTGTGAGACTCTTCAGCACCCAAGGTCACAGTGGCTTTAGTGCGTCATGGTGTCGTCAACAATTGGGCTTGTTACTTGATTTCAAACCCCTGGGCCCATTAACTGGAAATGACGATGAGTGGATGGACGTGAGTGAGTATAGCGGCCGAACTATGTATCAGAATAAACGATGTGGGAGGGTATTCAAAGACAGTGACCATGCATATGATATTGACCGAGTAGTCTTTGAAGAACCGAATGGGTGCCGATTTACGAGCATTCATAGCCGCGTCCCGGTGACGTTCCCTTACACTCCAAAGACAGTGATTGCTAAAGTTCCCGAAGATGCGACCGAGGAAGAAAAATCCCTGGCCGCTCAACAAGCACTGTCAGGAGAAAAAGATGTATGATACAAGAACCGAATGGTTTGATGGTAAGACTCAAGTACCCGCACATGAGGGTATCTATGAACGTAAGTATCTCGCAGGCATCTACCTCAACTACTGGGATGGTAAGTTCTGGGGCATAGCCGCAGCAGATACGAAGTATGCCGTTGCTTGGCGTCATGAACGGTCGACGGCACAAGATATTCCTTTCCGCGGTCTAAAGGTGAAACCATGAAACTTCGTTACTTAGTACTTCCCCTTGTGATAGCGGGTTCTTTATATGTTGGCATTCGTTATGAAGCCACACGCATCCCAGAGACAACCTGTGAGAACGACAACGCCCTCACTATCTTAAACGGTACTACTTATGTTTGCCTAACAGTACCTGAGATGCAGACGATTCAACATCTTCTCAAAGAAAGGGGTATTTGATATGGGTAAATGCATAGCGCCGCCTCGAGGCAACCAGAGAGGACAACAATTTGTCATGGACCTTGGTGGGGGGAAATGTAGAGTAGTCTATTGGGATGGCCAAGAATGGCAAGATGGTGACGGTAGCAAAATCTGTCATTGTGATGCATGCAGTCCACCCAAACCCGTATCACCCTCTGCAATTGAAGGAAGTCTTATGGACATGGAACGTCGAATCAAATATGATGACAAGCGGGGTTGCTGGCGTGTCATCTTCAACGGGAAGGTAACCACGGATGAGTTGAAAACATCAGGTGAGGCCTATCAGTTGATGAGCGAGTTCATCTCGAAAAAGAAAGAGCCGAAATACTGATATGAAAGACAAACCAGCCGACCGCCCCAACTGGCCAGGGCAAGTTATTTTCACGGATAAGCCCGAAAAATTCATGGCTCCAGTGATACCCCTGAGAGAGAACAATCCCATAGTTTGGGAACTCCAGAAAGCAATCCTAGAACTTCTTGATGAGAAACGTTTCGAGGACTTGTCTATGGCTACAATTGTGGGCGTGCTCGAGTTTGTGAAGTTCAACACCATCAACGCCTGTGACCGATAATGACCACTAAACATCAGACCTCCATCGAAAAGTACCGAGAACAGGGACTCGTCCAGCTCACCACCTGGGTCGAGCCGGACGTTCTCAAAAACATCCGTATGATTGCAACGGCGCAGGATAAAACAATCCGCGAGGTTGTCACGGAGCGGTTCTCAGACGTTCATATGGAGACGAAAGGGAACCGCGTCACCCTGAAATTTTCCAAATCGCTTGAGGTAGAAGGCTCGAAGTAACCGACTAGGACCCCCCACCATGCCAGTAATCAGCTTTAGGGATGCGGTCGGTTCACGCCTTGCTTACGAGTTCCTCAAACGTAAGATAGCGCTAATAAGAATTGCGCCTCAATCAAAACGGCCGCTAGAAAAAGACTGGACCACGCGATTCCATCGGGAGTTAGAGGCGGCGAGTGTCTTCGTTGACCACAACATTGGTGCCGTTCTTGGACGGGCATCCGGCGGGCTCACGGACATTGATCTTGACTGTCCAGAAGCCGTACAGCTTGCCCCATACATTCTCCCCCCAACCCCCTGGTTATTCGGGCGCAAGTCTGCACCGCGCTCCCACTACATGTATTTGTGCCGCGACTCCAAAACGATCAAGTTCGCGTCACCTCTCAAAGACGGAGGTATGCTCCTTGAGATTCGATCAGATGGCGCTCAAACTGTTATGCCTGGGTCTGTTCACACCTCCGGCGAGAGTATCAACTTTTACGATGATGGGTGGAAACAGTATCGTCCGTATGACGTACCGGTACACGAGCTCCAGCAACGATGTGCAGATCTGGCTGCAGCAGTCATCGTTCTCCGACATGGTTGGGGTCACGGAAAAAGAGACGAACTCGCCGTAGCCTTGTGCGGGTTGATGCTCCGCATCAAACGAGACCCTGACTACATCGACCAGTGGCTAGGAGCCATTGCTAATGCAGCGGGGGATGAAGAACTGGACATGAGGCTGAAGGCCGAGTACCAGGCCAAACGTCTCGAGGCAAACGAGAAAGTCCCGGGCATACCGTCCCTCATGAATATCCTGGGGTCCGACCTCGGGACTCGAGTGATTGACTGGCTGGGAGTACGACAGCTCAGCCTGGTACATGAACTCAACCAGGAAGTAGCGGTCATTAGTCTGGGGGAGAAAACTCGCGTGCTGGTGGACTCGGGATACTGGAACATTGGGCCCCCGAAGTTCATGCGTGTTACCGATGCCCGAACACTCTTTCAAAATCGCGGAAGCGTCAAAGAGGGGAAACACTACAAGCTCAAGTTTGACGTATGGTTGAATGCCTCAGAGCGACGCAACTACAACTCCCTGGTATTCGCCCCGGACGGGTGTAAAGATTTCGAATACAACCTCTGGAAGGGATGGCCGATAGGGGCACAAAACGACCCCGACGGTTGCTCGATGTTTCTCAAACATATGAGGGAAGTCATCTGTTCGGGAGATGACGACTTGTATGACTATATAATTAACTGGTTGGCTGACGCAGTACAGAACATAACTAAACGCCCTGGGGTAGCCTTGGTTATGCAAGGGTTCCAGGGTACGGGTAAGTCTATGTTCTGTGAGTACATCCTTCGAATGTATGGCAAGTATGGACTAACCTCAACAAATTCCGAGTACCTGTTCGGAAAACACAACTTCCACCTGGCCAATAAACTCATGGTGTTTGCTGATGAGTCGTGCTGGGCGGGGAATCGTCATCATGCGGCAGTCCTCAATAACATGATTACTTCCGGCACCCTGGGATTCGAACCGAAAGGGGTGGACCTGATGGTGATGGAAAACTTCATGCGCCTCATGATGGCCACGAATGATACATGGGCAGTCCCCGCGACAGGGTCCGCTCGTCGGTTTTGCGTGGTAGAGGTATCGGATGCAAGGAAGGGTGACAAGAAATACTTTGAAAAGTTAGCGTTCGAGATGGACAATGACGGCCCTGAGTCCCTCCTGGGATATTTGCAAGAGTACAAATTGACTAGGAACCTTAGGAACATCCCCGCTACTCGAGCAATTGTTGATAACAAAATGCTCACTATTGCCCATAACAACCCCATGCTTGCCTGGTGGATTCAAAAACTGGCTGATGGCTGTCAAACCAGGGCGCAAGATAACTGGACGAGTGAGATCGGGGTGGACACCCTGTTTAGGGACTATGAATCCTACGCTAAATCTGGTAGAGATAAGTCCAACATGACTAGTTTTGGGATGATCTTAAGGGGATTTTTTCCCCAAGGAAGTCTTACGACGGTTAAACGAAGGGTTGCTGGTCAACTTCGAAGGTTCTATCAAATGCCCACCCTCCCCGTTTGTAAGGAATACGTGGCCGATCACCTCCTGAATGAGCCCAATTTGTTTGAAAAATTGGAAAACAATGGGTGAAGTTTGGGTTTTAGGTTGACAAACTTTTAATTATATGCTATTGTGCATTTAATTTCAAGGAGTAAACCATGAAACACCCCCGCGGAGTTCCCTGTCATGAATGCGCCCCCAAAGATTGGAAGATGACCCCCAATATGACGGGTGACTTTGAGATGGACGCCTCTATCATGCATGCGAAAGCCAAACGGTTGCATACCGACTTGGTTCATTCGTTGAAGGCCGAAGGTCTTTGGAACCACATTGACCCGAAAGCCTATCACCCCGTAACCAACTACAATGGTTACGACAACTACTCCGGTGATGACTGATGGCTGGAGTGATCCTTACGGGGTTTAAAATCCCCAATACTTTTATCGAAGCTTGGTACAAACACTATCACGGAGTTCCTGCTATGATGACCTCGAAGAAACACGGTAAGAAAGAGATGCCCGCCAAGAAAGAGATGCCAAAGGAAATTCCCAAGGACAAGAAAACTATGCCCGCACATAAGGGGAAGAAGAAAGGGAGTTATTGAGTGCCAGACTGTGGACAGTGCGGGCGGGATGTTTCCACCTGCACATGTGATTTTGGTATCATCAGGAGAGACGATCATGCCTATGAAGTCGAAGGCACAAAATCGGTTCATGCATGCAACTGCCGAAGGCAAGACGGATGTTTCCCCCAAGGTAGGGAAGAAGTTCATCAAGGAACAACATGGCAAGTCCGAAAAGAATCTTCCGGAGAAAGTAAAACGTAGGAAGTAGGAGCAAACTATGGGTCACATGGCAAAGAAAATCCGAGGCAAACCTAGTCAAGAAGTTCTTGACCAATTGTCGGAAGACGGGGTCAGCCCCGTTGAGGTGATGGTTCTCTCCATGCGTCGTCTCTATCGAGAGTACGATGACTGTGTGGAACAAGGGGAATTCAGCCGTAGTGACCGAGACAAAGAATCAATCATGCGCTACGGAAAAGACTGTCTTCGTGAAGCTTGTGAGATTGCGAAGAACGTTGCTCCCTACTTTCACCCGAGGTTGCAGTCGGTAACGGTGTCCGGGGATGATGAGAATCCCCTGACTATAGAGTTGGCCAACGCAAATGACCTTCGGAAATTTCTGCGTGGGGGGACTGCGGCTGTTCCGCCAAAAACCGAGAAAGAATAATGGATGAGCCGGAAGCAGTAGATATCCTCAAGGTCCCCTTCGCTGAGATTATTGACGTATGGGAGGACCTGACGAAGGGGGGAAAGGACCTTGCAATGGTTCGAGCATTGACGCTCGAGGATCGGTTCTTTCTTCTCGTTCAGATGTGCGGTCGAACCGACATGCTACATCCCTGGCTTTACGCTCGATGCCGGGAAGTTGAACAAGACCCCGACGGTTACCTGGATTTGTGGGCTCGAGAACACTACAAGTCCACGATCATAACCTTCGGCGGCATCATACAAGAGGTGCTCCGTGACCCGAACATTACTATCGGGATCTTCTCACACACAGCCCCGACGGCCAAAACATTTCTGGGTCAGATCCGTAACGAGCTTCAAGGTAATGTTAGGCTTAAGCAGGTTTTTCCAGATATCCTGTACGACAATCCTCGTTCGCAATCACCTCTTTGGTCCCTCGACAAAGGGATTGTCGTCAAGCGAAAGACAAACCCTAAGGAAAGTACGGTTGAGGCGTGGGGTTTGGTTGACGGTCAGCCGACGTCAAAACACTTTAAGCTTATGGTGTACGATGACGTGGTAGTTAAAGAGTCAGTCAGTACCCCCGACCAGATTGCTAAGACGACTGAGTCCTGGGAACTCTCTGACAACCTGGGAAGTCAAGGTGGCCGTAAGTGGCATATTGGCACGCGCTGGTCTTTTGGTGATACGTACGAAGCTATTATTAATAAAGGTGCCGTTCAGGTTCGTCTTTACCCCGCTACCCAAGACGGTACCTTTGACGGGAAACCCGTGTTTCTTAGTGTAGAGGACAATGATGCTAAGAAAATTGTACAAGGCCCATCTACCTATAGCTGCCAAATGTTACAGAACCCGCTTGGCGGTAAGGAGCGGATGTTTAACATTGAAGATCTCATGGTCTATGAGTTACGACCATCTACCCTCAATGTCTACATTTTATGTGACCCCGCTCGCAGTAAGAAACGGGGGTCGGCAAAGACTGCTATTGTGGTATTAGGACTCGATCACGGGATGAACAAGTATCTCCTGGACGGGTTTAATCATCGGATGGACTTGAAAGAACGTTGGGAACACTTTAGTTACATGTACAAGCGCTGGTCCAAAATGCCTGGAGTTCAGATCGTCAAAATGGGTTATGAAAAGTTCGGTGCCCAGGCTGACATGGATTACTTCAAGGAGCAGATGGACAAACCTGGCCAACCCAAGTTTGAAATTACTGAACTTGCTTGGCCTAACGATGGGGAGGGTGCTAAGGTTGATCGTGTTCAACGGCTAGGCCCTGACCTTCGGTCACACAAGATCTACCTGCCTCACCCGACTGATCCCAAGAACATGACCAAATATCAACGTCAAATGGTGGCTGACGGGTTGACTTATCGCGTGAGTCAGCCTATAGTACGTAAAGATGAAGAAGGGAAAAAATACAACCTCACGGAAGAATTTCGAATGCAATTGCATTACTTCCCGTTCGGGGGGTTGAAAGACCTTGTGGATGCTGCTTCACGGGTGTATGACATGAATACTAGGCCCCCCATTATTAACGAACGCCAATATTACGAACCGCTGTACCCATAACCCTTGGAGCACACAATGATTGACCTCGAAGCGTTGTACAAAGGTAATCTTCCCAACAGCCACGAAGCTGCACTCAAAGCTGTCTATGATGCAGGTTATGCCGACGGCTCTGGTGAACTTAAAGATGAGCCGGTCGCGGAAGAACTGCCGACCCAAGAAGAACCGCCGGTCCCCGAAGAACCGCCCAAAGAGTAACTCATCGTGGCTAAATACACTGAACCCCCCAGGTCTTTACCGAACATTGACTATAAAGTCACTTATCGAGTAGTGACCCAACGAGACCTTGTGATTCGGTCCTGGGGGGAAGAGTGGGCAGAAAACGACCATGATATCTATGAATGGGCTAATGGCCGAGACTTTGATTCGACTGACAAGGGTATCACTGGTATCTATGGCAAAACGCCTGTGGTACTTGACGCGGTTATTCTACAAAACCATTATCCGGATGCCCCCGCTCACCTGGTACAACAAGGGGTAGACAATGAGGGTCGAGCGACAAAATGGAAAATCCGGTTTCAGCAATCCCCTCGAGTTCTTGATAGTCTCCTGGACGAGACGGGAGCCCCCTTTGTACTTGGTGAATCTGTTTTGGGGTAAAAATGAAACGTCTATTTCTTGCGTTACCTTTATTGTTGTTGTCAATAGGGGCTAACGCTCAGTTTGTTAACGGCCAAGTGTTGACTGCAACAGCATTGAATGCGGCCTTGGCCGGACCAAACATTACTTCAGGAACGATTAATGGCTCGGTTATCGGGGGAATAAATCCCTCAACGGGAATTTTCACCAACCTGACTGTTACGGGTACCTTGACAGCCCCGATTAGTATTGGTAGTCTAGCTCCTCAGGCGGCTAATACTGTTATTGCTAATGCCACTAACTCAACTGCTTCCCCGACAGCTGTTTCCTTGTCAAATTGTTCAGGTATTTCTTCAGCTTTAAATTATACTAACGGCTCGGGGTTTAGTTGCAATGGTAGTATCAACGCTTTGACCCTAGGGGGAGCCACCTTCTCATCCCCAGGTCCCATAGGGTCAGTCTCAACTAGTACAGGGGCATTTTCCTCTGTTAATACTCCTTCCGCAATTATTGGCGGGGGAGCCATTGATGCCACTACAATGGGGGCAACTTCTCCCAGCACCGGGGCTTTCACAACTCTTTCTGCAAGTAGCACTATTAGTGGAACAGGGTTTAGTACATATTTAGCAAGCCCCCCTGCTATAGGAGGAACGGTAGCAGCTGCGGGTAGTTTTACTAACCTAAGTGCTACGGGTACTGTTACACTTCCTGGTGGTAGTGTACTTCTAACGGGATTGGCTACCCAAGCGGCCAACACTGTAGTGGCTAATGTTACGGGATCAACTGTCTCGCCTACCGCGGTTACTTTAACTTCATGTTCAACCACTGCAAGTGCCGTCTCCTATACTAGCGGTACTGGTTTTGGGTGTAACACAACTGTTAATGCCGCTACTTTGGGTGGTGCGACATTCGCGGCTCCAGGACCGATCGGAGGTACGACGCCGGGGTCGGGAGTGTTCACTACCTTATCGGCCAGCGGCGCGGTGAGTGGCGCAGGTTTTACCGCTCGCTTCGCCTCTCCCGGACCGATTGGTAATACTGCAGCCAGTACCGGAGCTTTTACCACTCTAATCGCTAGCAGCTCTATTACACCTTCCTCAACAGCTGGCATTGTCGGCACAACAACCAATGACAATGCCAATGCAGGAAGTGTGGGGGAATACATAACCTCAACTGTCACTAGTGTCTCTATACCAACCCCAAACACTCCGGCAAATATTACGAGCATTAGCCTGACTGCGGGGGATTGGGATGTGTGGGGAAATGTTTTATTCCTTCCTGCGGGTTCTACTGTGCCGGTAAATCCAAATGTGGGTATTAATACAACATCAGCAACTTTACCTGCCCCCCCCCTGTACTTTCAGATGAATGGGGTTACTATCACTGCAGGTAGTATTGTGTCAGGTATAGCCCCCTCGCAACGAATAACACTTTCTTCCACTACTACTGTTTTTCTTGTCGCTCAGATTGGTTTTAGTGTAAGTACTATGTCTGCAGATGGCTATATTTCTGCAAGACGCCGCCGGTGACTTTGAGGACTAATCATGGCAGAACAGGGAAGCTACCCTCTTAACGGTCGCACACTCCAGAATGTCGACACTCTTACTGGAGTGGTTACGGGGCAGACTGCCGACATTCCGTTGAGTGTTTTGCAATCTTTTATCAATAATGGGGGCCCTGCTAGCGGGCCAACGAACAATCGACCTATTCCCACGAATGTAGGTCAGTTCTATTTTGATACTACTTGGGGTTTTGGGATCTGGTACTCTCAAATCGTTCCTGCTATTTGGGTAAATGCTGCTGGAGTAGCCTCGTGAAAAAGCAACTGAAGAAATTGCTGTTTATATTGTTGTTTGTTCCTTTGGTAGTTTTTGGACAAACTTTTGTAACAAATAATCTGCAGGTGAGTGGGGCAGTGGTGAATACTACTGGGGCTATTCCTTTAATCGCTCTCGCAACCCAAGCAGCTAATACAATACTAGCCAATGGGACTGGGGTTGTGGGGTCTCCTACAGCTATCCCAGTTCCAAGTTGCGCAGGCACTTCGAGTGCCCTGACCTGGCAGAGTTCTTCCGGGTTTGCTTGCAATACAGCAATTGTGGCAGCTTCTGCGTCAAGTGTCAGTGGGGTTGTGCCAATTGTTAATGGAGGTACAGGAGCTACTACAGCGGTCGGAGCCACTGCAAATCTTCAATATAATCAGGGAAATTCCGGGGCGGTCACTCGTTCGGATACCAACAGACTTCAGGATTATGTGTCGGTGCTTGACTTTGGGGCGAGTAATGCGGGGGTGATTGATGCCACAGGGGCTATTAACGCGGCAATTGGCGGTGGTTTTACCAAGTTGTATTTTCCTCCTGGAATCTACAATATTGCTGGAGTGATTTCTTATAATAGTAATGGATTACATTTGGTTGGGGCAGGCAGAGCCGCTACTACTTTAAGTAGTTCTTGTGCAACTTGTGATGTGATTCTTTTTGGGAATGGGACAGCAAATCCGAGCGACAATTCGATAGAAGATATGACAATATCAGCTTCAGTTACTAAGACTTCGGGAGCTGCTATTCATTTTAGGAATGGGCATCATCTAAGGGTCATGGGAGTTACCATCTCCAATCAGTCCGTTGGATTTGATTTTGACGGGGGTGCGCAACAATTTGAGTATTACTTAGATGATTATGAGATTAACTCTGGAACAGTAGGCATTCGAATTGGTCAGGATGGGACCTTAAATCAGGATATTTTTATCCATGATGGGGTGATTGGCTCCCAGAGTAATGCTGCAGTTTATCTTATTAATGTCAGCGGTTTTCAAATGCGGGATTCTGATCTGATTAATAATAATATTGGGGTAACTACACAGGGAGTTACCAGTGGGGATTTTGCAACTGCCTTAGTTTTTGATAATGTACAGGCAGACACCTCCACTACGGCTGGGTTTAATTTTGTCAGTAATGGCGGGAATGTTAGTGATGTTAGGTGTATTAATTGTTGGGGAAGTTCTACCAACGTTGCCAGCAACTCTGCGGTTGGCTTTAATATCCAACAGTTTTCTGGGACTGTCAACGGGGTAAATCTAGTTGCCCCGCACGCCATCAATAATGGGGGAGATGGTATTTTTATCCAAGGGGGCACGAACATTGCTGTGAGTGATTTTCAAACTTTCCAAAATTCAGTCGCTGCCACCGGGACTAAGCATGGAATTGAAGTGGCCGCCGGGGCTAGTAATTTTAGTATAGTCAACGGGCAGTCTGGGGATGGGGGGAAGTTAGTCGGAAGTAATAAACAAAGCTATGGCGTGCTAGTGGATACGGGATCTTCCAATAATTATCTAATTACCAACGTGAACTGTGGGGGAAATTTGAATGGTTGTGTGAGTGATGGGGGCTCTGGGGGCAATAAAATAGTCAGTGGAAATATCAATCACTAATTGGGGGATTTATGGCTTCCACAACTTTTCAAGATTACAACCAAAACACCCCGATTGTTGCGAGTTGGTTGAATGATGTGAATGCTGAGGTGTACACTCCAACAGGAATTCCTAAAAAGCAGGGGATAGACGTCGAAACTCATAGCGCGACGCTTCTTAAAAATGGAGGATATTATGTCTAACCCGTCGGGTGATAGTACAATTTTAGGATTGCCTCTTGCAGCACCCCTCAATGGGACTGAAGTTATCCCTATGGACCAAAAACAAGGGGATCTTTATTATACGGTAAGACAACCCGTTTCTAGTTTTGCTTCCCAAGGGGTAGTGGGGGTTAATTATGGGACTACAGCCCAACGCCCTCTTAACCCCGTTCCGGGGCAACCTTACTTTGATACGTCTTTAGGTTATCAAATAAATTGGAATCCTGCCCTAAGCCATTGGGTTAATGCTTCAGGGTTTGGGCCAGTATAAGGAAAAAATTATGGCTACTGGATTTTTATCACCCATAGGTACCCCCACTCAACAGTGGTTCTCTGACCAAGGGGTCATCCTTTCGGGTGGCCTCATCTACACTTACTTGGCGGGCACCACTACCCCCGCCCCAACGTTTACTGGCCCCAATCTAACAGTTGCTAACCCCAATCCCATCGTCCTTAATAGTTCAGGTCGGCCTCCGCAAGAAGTATGGCTTCAACAATCCGTTCAGTATAAGTTTGTAATTACGGATGCAAACAATAACCCCTTGTCGGTGGGGACGTTTGACAACATCAGCGGGGTCAATGATGTGGCCGGAGGGGGGGGTGGTGGGGGTAGTCCTGCGTCGGAATGGATTGTTTCTTCATTGACCCCTACGTTTGTTGATGGCACGCATTTCACCGTCCCGGGGAATCAAACAACTACCTTCACGGTCAATCGCAGGGTATATGCTACCGTTACCGCCGGGACAATCTATGGTAGTATTACGGCCTCATCTTTTAGCGGTGTTACTACTGTTACGGTAGTTTGGGACTCTGGAGCCCTAGATTCTGGGTTGAGTTCCGTTGCTTACGGTATTCTGAATGCAGTTAACCCTTCACTACCCGCTAATGAGTCCGTCTATAAAGGGTTGATAGCTCATCAAGAAATTATAGCTACGGGAGTTTTGGCCCCTACGCCTGGAGCCAATAGGGCTAGAATCCGCATGGTGGGCGGAGGCGGGGCTGGGGGTGGTGTAACCACGACGGGAACTACCGCGGGATCTGGGGGCGGGGGGTCTGCGGGGTCTTTCATAGAGTTCTGGATTAATTCAGGTTGGCAGGCACTTGCGGGCACTACCCTGACCATTGGGGCCGCCGGGGTTGGCGTTTCTGGGGCCAACGGCGGCAATGGGGGTAATACTACGTTTGGGGCAATTGCAACAGCCCCTGGGGGGGTTGGGGGAGGGGGAAATGGGGTCTTCAACATCAGTCCAGTGACCGCAGGACAATTTTACTTTACTTCAAATGGCTCTGCGGTTCCCACTTTACCCACCTCTTCGGCCCCGGCTGTGCCTGTTCACCTTGAGTCGGGACAGTTGGGGAAATTCTCAGCATTTAGTGTGGGGCCAAGCTCAGTCATATCTACGATTGGGGGTGAAGGCGGTAGTGGCCCCTTGGGGTCTGGAGGTAAGGGAGGTATCCTATTGTCAACTGCCCCAACGGCGGGCACGGGATATGGCTCTGGGGGCGGTGGCAATGTAAACGCGGGGGCTTCATCTGTAGCGGGGGCTAATGCGGGACAAGGTGTCATGCTTATTGAGGAATTTCTGTGAAAACCTATAGTAGAATCCCCGTACTGGTTAAAGCTGTACAATGGCACGAGCATGGGGATCACCCTGAGGTTAAAGAAATTCCTCGGTGGCATGAGGAAGCTGTGGTTTTAGCAACCCAGTTAGGAGCTAGACTCGATGAGTGGGGATTTTTACCCACTATTGAGAAAACTGGGGCATTGATTCGGCCGGGTACCTGGATCATTCAAGGGGTACAAGGAGAATTTTACCCCTGCCAAGATGGCATATTTCAACAACTCTATGAAGAGGTTCCAGAATGAGTGATGAACATCAAGTCTTTGTCGTTGAACAATGCGACCCCACCGAACTCCTGGACATGGAAAAGGCCAAAGAAGTTGGGGAAACCCTGAATCAACATTATCCGGGCCACCTCTGGGCCGTGTCAGTTCAAGGGGGAGTACTTGTAGTCAAGAATTTGGCTATCTCGACGTTTTATGGCTTCATTATCAAACATCATGATAGTTATAGTGCGTCAGATTTGGCTAAAACTGCGGTATTGGCCGGGGGTGAATTGCTTGAACGTGCGGGAATGCCTCGTGACAAACCTTGGGAAGGTCGAATGGCCCAGCAATTGATAGGGTCAGATCCCCGTTTCTTCCAGCCGTTGGGTGAATAAATGAGAGAGTGGTATAAACCTCACTTGTGTCGACTGGTCGATCGACTTGTGAGGTGTCATGGACTCTGGATTCCCGCCTCTAAATCTGATGAGCACTATGCCTTTCTTCGGGCTTGGGAATTAGATGATATGGGACAACCACTTTGTGAGGTTGAATTGTTCCCGGAGTACCATGAGTGTGTTACAATCAACAACGTCCCCCTTTATAGGTCTAGGGAAGAAGCTATGGAATCCCCTTATGAGATAACCGCCTGGACGTTTGTGATTCGTGGGGGGCTTCCTTATGAAAAACAATGAGGAAGGTTTCATTGGGATTGATTTTGATTGTACCCTGGCTACCTATACGAAATGGACAGGCCCCGAAGACATGGGTGAACCAATCAAACCTATGGTTGATCGGGTAAAAGGGTGGATTAAAGAAGGAAAAGATGTTAGAATATTCAGTGCTAGAGGAAAAGATTCGTACCCGGCTATGAGGCGTTGGATGACTAAAAATCTGGGGGTAATTCTCCTGATAACCAACATAAAAGACCCCGCCATGTACGCGTTCTATGACGATAAAGCCATAGGGGTAGAAAGAAATACAGGTGAACCGTATTCTCAGGAGAACGAAAATGATGTACTCGATTGGGGTAACAAATGACGGAAAACACTAAGCTTCACCCCACCCCGCCGACTGCCCAGACGGGTGAAGACTATAGCATGGAAGAAGGGGATGATATTCAGGGGTGGACTGAAAGAGCCCGTGAAGCCTATCAATTCTCGACTACCTACATCGACCAGAACTACCGGAAACAATGGGAAGACTCCATCCGTGCGTTTAACAGTCAACATCCCTCCGATAGCAAGTTCGTGCAGGAAGCTTACCAAAAACGGAGTCACATATTTCGACCGAAGATTCGTACGGTCATCCGCAAGAATGAAGCGGCGGCAGCTGCGGCGTACTTTTCCAACATGGACATTGCTAGTTTCAAGGCTGTTGATGAGTCTAGCAAAGAAGAAGTAGCCTCTGCTGAGCTCATGAAACAGGTGATTCAGTATAGGTTGACTAAGTCTATTGACTGGTTCAAATTCCTCATGGGGGCCATGCAAGATGCTCAAGTGAATATGGCTTGTGCTCATATCCACTGGGAATATAAAGAAATCACTGTATCCTCAAGTACAACTGTGGAGTCTGACGATGAGGAGACAGGAGAACCGACAGAAGAATACCCTGAACAAGGAAAACTCCCTTTGGGGAGTGAGGAAGTTGATTCTGGTAAGGCTAGAGGAAAAAAATCAGCAACTTTAACCTCCAAACCTAAAAAGCATATCATTGATAGGCCGGTAGTCGAACTATTTCCCATTGAGAACCTGAGGATTGATCCCGCGGCCAACTGGATGGATCCCATCGGGACTAGCCCCTACCTGATTCACCTTATCCCCATGTATGTGATGGACGTGAAGGATAAAATTCAGTCGGGGGAATGGAAAAAGGTCACCTTGAACCAAGTTCATCAGGCCATGGGTCAGTACCTGGACTCGACTCGTGTTGCTCGGAACAAGAATCGAGGTGACCCCCAGTCAGGGGAAAATCGGCCAAATGTGAAGGACTATGAGATAGTGTGGGTGCAACGTCATATTCACCGCCGGCATGACATTGACTGGGAATTCTACATGCTTGGGGATGTTTGTCTCCTGTCTACCCCTCGACCATTGATTGAGTCGGTGTTTCATGGTCAACGTCCCTTTGTGATGGGGTCGGCTGTCATTGAGACCCATAAAATCATGCCTGCAAGTATCCCTGTCTTGGGACAAGAGTTGCAGACAGAGTCGAATGAAATCACCAACCAGCGGATTGATAATGTTAAATTCGTCCTCAACAAAAAATGGTTTGCCCGGCGAGGTGCTGAGATTGATCTTGGTGGCTTGGTTCGTAATGTTCCTGGGGGCGTCGTTCTTACGGATGATCCTGAGAAGGATATTAGAGAGGTAAGCTGGCCTGATGTTACTTCAAGTGCCTATGAGGAACAGAAGCGTATTGATAATGATATGAACGAACTGTTGGGGAATTTTTCTTCCTCAAGTTTGTTGATGGACCGGAATATGAATGCTCCAGCCCACAACATGTCAATCTTGAGCAGCTCCACGGGGTCATTGACAGAATATCTGTTACGCACATTCAATGAAACGTTTGTACAACCCGTAATGCGCCAACTGGTGCTCCTGGAGCAGTATTACGAAACCGACGAAACGATTATTGCGATTGGTGCGAAAAAAGCTAAACTGTGGATGAAGTATGGCATCAGTGAAGTGACCGATGAACTCCTGAATAAGGAGATGACTTTATCCATTAATATGGGCATGGGGGCTACAGATCCCCAACTGAAACTTCAGAAGTTCCTGGTGGCCATGAATACGGTTACTGCGATGATGCAGAAACCCACCCCTGGTATTAACCTCCAAGAGGTCATTAAAGAAATCTTTGGTTACTTGGGATATGATGACCCGACCCGGTTCTTCCAGAGTGACAACCCTCAAGTTCAAGTCTTGCAACAGCAACTGCAACAAGCTATGATGGCTATCAATCAATTGCAGATGAAGGTGAAGGATAGGACTATGGGTCATCAGGTTAATCTTCAAAGGACCCATGAGACGAATCAAACTAACCTTCAAAAAGAGGCCATCAAGCAACAAGGGGAAGATAAACGTAATGCTATCACTCATATTCGGGCTTTGCATGAAATGGATCAAAGTGCAAGACTCGAGGTCTTTAAACATTTAAGTAAACAAGGTGGCAAGAACAATGGAAAATCCTGATAAACCCCTGTGGGATAAAGCGGTTTTTGGCCGTCAAATAGAAGATTTTCTCTGTTCTGATATTGGCAAATACCTTCTGGCCAAAGCGGAAAAGGACTGGGAAAAGGCTGTTATAGCATTAAGGGATTGTCCCGCTGAGGAGCTATTAAAGCATCAAGCGGACATGAAGCGTGCGGAATCCATCCGTTTCTGGCTGGCTACCGCGGTTGATGAGGGCCTTCGGGCATTGAACTTGATTCAGGAGAAAGACGATAATGAAGATCAGTAAACTGCTTAAGACCCTGCTGATGCCTTTCCGTTTCTATGCGGTTGAAACGGATGAGGACGGTCATACTATTGGTACTGAGAACGACAAACGTCTCAAAATGTACCAAGACATTGCCGACAATAACGATAAAGGTCGGTCGGAAGAATTTTATGAAGTGGACGAAGACGGGAATCAAACTGGCCTCTCCCTAGACGATATTCAAGATGACGGTACCTTGGGTATTGTTGAGGAGGAAGAAGAAACTGAGAGTGAAGAAGAAGAAACGGAAGAACCGGTTGAAACACAAAATAAACCGGATGAGTCATTGACAAAGGAATCCCGTAAGTATAAAATTACGGTTAACGGTGTAACTAAAGAGGTTGACGAGGACTGGTTAGTTCAAACTGCTCAAAAGGTTGATTCTGCGGATGACTACCTTCGAGAAGCTGCGAACCTCAATAACCAAGCCCGCTCCCTCAAAACTCCTCAAACTGAAACTAAGGAAGAGGAACCGGATGAAGTTCAGTTGGCCCGTGCTATCCAGATGGGCACTGAAGAGGAAGCAGTAGCAGCGATTCGCAAGCTTCGTTCACCCACTGGTCCATCCTCGGACGACCTGGCTCGTACGATTGACGAACGGCTTACCTTCCAAAAAGCTGTAGACTGGTTTAAGGATGAGTACAAGGATATTGTTGGTGACCCCGTCCTTAATGCTCTGGCCATCCAGCAGGATAATATGCTGAGGGCTCAGGGCGATAAACGACCGTACTCGGATCGTTTTAAGGATATCGGTGAAGGGATTCGTGGCTGGTTGAAAGGCAAGGCCCCAACCCCTGAAGTTCAAGCCGAACCGGTGACCAAAGTGGAAAGTACAGAATCCAAGAAAGCCCGTAAAGCAGCAGCTCCGCAGGCGCCGAAACCGGCAGCAACCAAGGTTGCACAACCTGTTGAGGAAGAGGAAGAAGATTCGGTTCAAGATACGATTGCTAACATGGCGAAATCCCGAGGTGGCCCACAGTGGCTAAGGGGATGAGCCTTAACTGAACGGAGTTCAAAATGGCGGGTCAGGTCTGGGCTGTGAATAGCCTCGGTGGCTTTATGTATAGCCGCCAACTTTCAAACGTGCTGCGCATGGCTGTGCAGCCTCTGGTCAAATTCCGCCAATTCTGTGACGTCCGAGACGCATCGCAGCAAGGGAAAAAGAAGGGTGATATCTTCACTTGGGACGTTTTCTCGGACGTGGCAACTGCGGGTGGTGTGCTGGCAGAAACTAACACCATGCCGGAATCGAATTTCACCATCATTCAAGGTACGTTGACGGTTACCGAACTCGGTAACAGCGTCCCGTATTCGGGTAAGCTCGACAACCTGTCGAAGTTCCCGGTGATGGAACTGATTCAAAAGGTCCTCAAGAATGACGCGGTTAAGACGTTCGACCGGCAAGCTTGGAACCAGTTCAATCAAACCCTGCTTCGCGTGATTCCTGCAGGGGCGGGGACTGGCACTGATACGGCTGCGGTGGTGTTGTACACTAATGGCACCGTGACCGGCACGAACTCTATTGCTTACAACAATGGCCACGCCAAGTCGATTGTTGACTTGATGAAGGAGCGTAACATCCCGGCCTACCTAGGCGATGATTATTACGCCCTAGCCTGGCCGACTACGCTTCGTTCGTTCAAGAACAACCTCGAAACGATTCACCAATACTCTGATACGGGCTTCAAGCTTATCATGAATGGTGAAATCGGTCGTTACGAGAACGTTCGCTATGTCGAGCAAACCAACATCGCCAAGGGTCTTGGTACGGATGGCATTACTCAAACCCCTTGGGCTAACGGTAAATCGGATTGGATCTTCTTCTTCGGTAATGACACAGTTGCTGAGGCGATTACTGTGCCGGAAGAAATCCGCGGTAAGATCCCCACTGATTATGGTCGATCGAAGGGTGTTGCTTGGTACTACCTAGGCGGGTTCGGTATCGTGCATGCTTCAACGTCTGCGCCCGGCAATGCTCGCATTGTCAAGTGGGACAGTATCGCATAACCTAAGGGGTAAGGAGCAGTATGATGACAAACGCTGACATAGATCAAATCTACGCCCAGTTCTTGGGGATGGGTCATACTGCTGCCTTAAAGGCAATTTACACCCTGGGTTATGCGAATGGGGCGGGGGCTACGATTGATGACAACTTGACGGATAAAGCCAAAGTTGCCACCAAACCAACCCCGGCTCAGATGACTTCAATGACCAATAACCCAAAGCTTAAAAAACCCGATTGAACTGTGGGGGACCCACTCCCCCCGCTTTTAAGTAGACACAATGCTGGAGGGGTCAGCTTATATTTTAGGAGTTAGACATGGCAACGAAATCGATGGGTTATGATAATGCCGCCTACCTGGCTGTTCATCAAGATAATATGGGGACGGTTGCAGCGGGTTCTGGGGCGGTTTCTGCCCTAAAAATTACAGCGTTTGCCAATGCCCTTGTTAAAAGCATGGTTGCTCGGATCTCAACGGCGGGTACTTCCGCTGACGTGCTAAACCTTGTAGTTATTAGTGGCACCACTACCACTACCACACCCTTTGGCACCACGGGATCAGCTGCTACGGGATTTGTTTATTATCCCGCCCCTAGTACCCTTGCACCGTTGGCCCAAGGGGATTTTTATTGGGCTCAAAAGGGGACAGATGCTACCCTGGCTTATGCGGGTACAACTGGGGGCGTTTCCATTGAACGTGTTGTCCAACCCCTGGCTAACGTGACTGTTTAAGGAGTAATATCATGGCTATTAAACCGAAGTTGCCAGGCGGCAAGGGTGCAAAGGATACGGGTCAAATGAAGGGCGAAGCAATGCCCGAAAAGTTTGGCAACCCGATGGCGGGCGAACCGAAGACCAGTATCCCTGGGCTGGGCGGCCTGCACAACGATATTGGCGAGCAATCGGGGTTTGAAGATACCGGTTATATCGTCAAGAAAGGTACCCCGTACGGCGAATCCGCCAAGTTCAATTACCTGCCCCCGGGCATGGATATTGACAACCAGGAAATTGTAGACATTCGCTCGATGCCTTACAAGGAATTGACGGACTTGTCTTATCCGGGTGATGGCTGGGAACCTAGCCCGAAAAAAGGCGAATAATCCTAAAGCGGGGAAACCCGCTTTTTTAGGAGTAAGACATGAGCCTCAAGGAAAAGTTTCAAATTACCCTCCCTGGTAAAGAAACGGGGGATGAGCCATGGGCAACCCTGGAATCCGCTCAAACTAAGAAAAACGAACATGCTTATAACAATCGCCGAGCGGGTGAAATTGTAGACGGTTGTTTTAACGAAATGCCCCCGGGTATGGACATTACTGACCAAACTGGCGGCACAAATGAAAAACTGGGATACTCATTCAACGGTGAAGGAACAGATGTAACCCAACCTACGAAGGGGTATCTGAAGAAAGGGTATTCTCGTGCGGGTATGAAGGGAACGGATGACCAGTATACCGGGGAACATATTGATTTGTTCTACGGTGAAGCATACGGCGATGACGGGGAGGTTGGTTTCCTCGAGCGCAACAACTATTTGGACAGGGAATAGGTCCTAAAGATGTCTCCTGAGAAGTACTTTCGGCCCCTTCGGGGGCCTTTTTTCATAGGGGTTTAAAATGAAACGGGCATTGCTATTTTTCTCATTGTTACTGGGATTGCTGAATATTGCAAATGCCCAATTCAATCCGGCTAACCCATATGCTCAAGTTAATAACGCCTGTGGTCAGATCTTTTACCTTCAAGGGGGTAATTTTTACCAAAGCTACAATCTTGTAAGTATCGGTTCAACCCTCCCCACCTGTTTACCCCCTGTCTCAACGGCTAATTTTAATGGGGGGGTGATTAGCGGGACTACTATCAATGCTACTACTCAAGCAGTTTTTGACAATTCAACCCTGGTAGCAACTGATGCCTTTGCTAAACAGTCTATTCTTGCAGCGTCAGCTACAATCCCTATCACTAACGTAACAGGGGGGACTTACAATTTTGCCACTACGGGCACTGGGGCTCAAATTGTAGTATTAGCCTCTGGGGGGACCATCACTGGGATATTGACAGTGGCGACGCCAGGGATTAATTATCAGGTAGGCGATTGTATAGTGATGGTTGGTGGCACTGGGGACGCCATTTTACGCGTAACCGCCGTATCCAGTGGAGGTATCACTACCGCGGCTGTACTATATGGGGGCACGGGGTACAGCACGGGGGCTCAACTTGCGGGAATGTCACTCCCTCCGGGTAGTCGTACGGGGCTAATTAGCGGTACATTAACTAGCAATGCCCTCATTATTATTCCCGCTGGAAGTTACCTCCAAGGCGGCCGTCGTATTGGGTTTAGCAACAATACCACGGGAGCTTTCACTACAACTGTAAAACTTAGCAATGGTGCAGGGGGCTCAACTGGCACGGGGGTATTACTTCCCCAAGGCACCGCTAACTCCACATCAATGCTCCTTTACACTGATGGGGTAAATGACGTCTGGAACGAAGCCAATGCATTCTCTAATGGCGTAACTTGTTCGGGGTCACCTACCGCTAGTTTTGCAACGGTGAATGGGGTTGTAACCCATTGTTAATGACGCCTTTTTATTGTATAATACGCGAGTAACACTCACAGGAGATTAAAAATGTTGGATCGTTCTAAATCTTATGCTGAAGTTTATGGTCATGCTTGGGCAAAGTTCTGTCAAGGTGGCACACTATATGATGGGGCAGGAAAATCCTATGATGAGAAAAGTGATTTAGCTGAAGTAGCGGAAGAAGTAGGTTATGTAGACAAACGTGCCAACCTGGAAAACGCCCGTGAGTTCCTTCAACGTGTCTTGAAGGAAGGCCCAATGTCCCGTGAATCCCTCGTTAAAGAGGCGGAAAATCAAGGATATAAATGGGAGAACGTTAAAAACGCCGCAGTAGAGATCAAGGTTAGTTCCAACAAAATCCGGGGCACTGTGTACTGGCGCCTGGCCCTTGAATAAACATAATTCATTTTCAGGAGAAAACATATGGTCTGGCGTATAGACGATGCAACTGGTAACGAAAGCCGAAAAATAGTCTGGGAGGTCGTTCCTTACTTGAGGGGACGTGGCGTTGACCTTGGGGCTGGGGATTTCAAAATTCTTCCTCACGCTATCAGCGTGGACAACATGCATCATGCCATTTTTGGTCATAGTGTTCGACCGGATGTGTTTATTCAAGATGCGACCGACCTCTCGGTGTTTGGGTCTCAGTCGATGGATTTTGTTTACTCGAGTCATCTTCTTGAGCACATGGTTGACCCACAAGCATGCCTCAAAGAATGGTATCGACTAGTCAAACCTGGCGGTTACTTGATCCTCTATCTGCCCCACGAGGACCTTTACCCTAAAATGGGTGAAAATGGGGCCAACCCTGACCATAAACATAACTTGAATAATGACATGGTCATTGACTGGATGAAGGATCTTCCCGCTTGGGATTTGATTGACAATCAAGTAAGGGATCAAGACCGTGAATACTCCATGCTTCTGGTCTTCAAGAAACTTGTGAAGGGGCCAGGGGTTAGGCATCAATTTACTTGTAATCAAGGTAGACTTGAAAAACGCGTTCTTGTGGTTAGGTTTGGGGCCTTTGGGGACCTCATGCAAGCCTCCAGTGTGTTTGCTGGACTCAAAGACGAAGGATACGAAGTTACTTTGATGTGCTCACCCCCTGGGGTTGACGTAGTCCTTCATGACCCGAATATTGACCATTTCATGATTCTTGACAAGGATCAAGTGCCGAATGGCAATCTCATGGAATTCTGGGACTGGCAGTCAAAGAACTATGACAAGTTCGTCAACTTGTCTGAATCAGTTGAGGGAACTCTCCTGGGTATGGGGGAACGTGCCCCGAGGTTCTGGAACCCCTTGGTTAGGCATGAACGCTTTAATAAGAACTATGTTGAGTTCCAGCATGAACTTGCGGGATTGCCCCATAAACCTCAAGTGATGTTTTACCCTACAATTGAGGAAAAGGCCTGGGCCCGAAAAGAACGTGAAAAGATTGGCGGTAAACAGGTTATCATGTGGTCCCTAGCGGGCAGCTCTGTTCATAAAACTTGGGCGGGCATGGACAACGTGATTGCGGCCATCATGTTAACATTCCCCGAAGCCCATGTGGTTCTAGTGGGGGGCCCCGAGGCCCAACTGCTTGAGACGGGCTGGGAAAAAGAACCTAGGGTTCACCTTACTTGTGGCAAATGGTCAATCCGCCAATCCCTGTCTTTCCTGAGTGAAGTAGATCTGGTTGTGGGCCCCGAAACTGGCGTATTGAATGCAGCGGCTCAGATGGACTGCTGGAAGATCTGCTTGTTGTCACATTCGACGTGGGAAAACCTGACTAGGGACTGGAAAAACACCCTGGCTATCTGGTCGGAGAATACTACCTGCAAAGGGCGAGGTAATAATCAAACCCCTGCCTGCCACATGCTTCATTATACCTGGGAACATTGCACAAAACATGAAGAATCAGGTACAGCCCAATGTCAGGCTGATATAAAACCTGAAGAAGTATGGGAAGCTGTCAATACTATTTTGACTAATCTGGGTTGAGGTTAAAATGAGCACCTCGGGAAATTACATTCTCACAGTTACTCGGGATACTATTATCCGAGACGCCATGGTCAACATGGGTAAACTGGGGGAGGGTGAAGTCCCGAGTCCCCAAGAAACCATTGATATGGCCCGTCGGCTTAATATGATCGTGAAACAGTTCCAAGGGAAATCCGACGGAGCCCCTGGACTAAAAACCTGGACACGCCGACGCGGTTATCTTTTCCTTCATAACTATACGGGTCAATATGAGGTAGGCCCCGACGCCACGGGCTGGACTAATTCATTCACAAAATTAACAACTACAGTATCCTCTGCGGCCGGAACGAACACTATCACGGTTGCTTCAACAATCGGTGTGAATGTGAATGACAACATTGGCGTCCAAATTTCCAACGGCGGCGGAAATGGTGACATTCAATGGCTAACGGTCAATTCAGTAAACCCGGGAACGGGACTAATTACTTTGAGTGCAAACCTCAATGCCCTCGTAGCTCAAGGAGCTCAAGCATTTGACTATACGACAACCGCCCAGAACCCCCTGACTATCGAAGCTGCGGTTCTTCGGGATCAGAACAACGAAGACACCCCCCTGGATATCATGCCGTCAACCCAGGACTATGATATTCTCCCCTCAAAGACGGATCTTAACAATATTTCGGACCCCACGTCCATTTATTACGAATGGCACTTGAGTGACTCGTTCGTTTATACGGATGTTGCAGCGGCTCAAGATGTCCAGAAATATATCGTCTTGACATACCTCGAAGAGATTCAAGTTTTTAATAACCCTCTGGATAATCCTGAGTATCCCGTCGAATGGTTCCTCCCCCTGGTATGGGCACTAACCAAACAATCTTGCCCGATGTTTAATGCCCCTTGGACTCAGTTGATGCAGTCAAATTATACTGAGGCCATGTCGATTGCTCGAAAGAAACAGCCCGAGAACACTTCCTTGTTTTTCCAATCGGGAGAGTGAAGAATGAAACCCGTACAACTGTTCGGCTACGGCGTAGCTGGAAAATCCCTGCCCGTTACCGCTCAGCGACGGGTCAATTGCTATTATGAGGTCAAACAGGATGGGGATAAACAAGGGATTGTCGTGTATGGCACCCCTGGATTATCCGTCTTTAGTGACCAAAGTTCAGCCAATGGCGCCATTCGGGGGATGCATAACTTTATCTCCCTGAACTTGATGTACTGCATCGTTAATAATATCTTATTCGAGATTAATGCCTCAGGGGTAGCCACAAATCGGGGGTCTGTTACCCCTGGCACGGGGTTTGTGGCCATGGAAGATAACGGTCGACAACTAATCATCCTGGACGGTACGGCAGGTTGGATTTATACCCCAAATACTACAACATTTGCAGCCATTACGGATGCGAATTTTCCTCAAAATGCCACTACTGTAGTCTTTGATTCGGGGTTTTTCCTGGTTAATACCCCTGGAGTGAATGGTCAATTTCAGAAAAGCAAATCATATGATGGTACTACTTGGGACCCCACAGACCTCGGGATTATGTATTCCAATGCTGGAAAACTGGTTGACCTATATGCCCTTGCTGGGGTGGTGCTTGTTTTTGGCCAGCTTGTGATTGAGTTTTGGGTGAACCAAGGAACTCTCGGTTTTCCATATGCTCCTAACAAATCGGCTACTCAGCCCTACGGGTTAGCGGCACAACACTCTGTAGCCCCCCTAGATAACAGCATTGCCTTCCTGGGACAAAACCAAACTGGGCGTCTTTCTGTTATGGCGCTGAGTGGCTATACAGCCTCTAGGATTTCAACCCCTGACATAGACAACATCATTAATAGCTTCTTAATCACTTCTGATGCGGTTGCTTTTGGGTATGTTGTTGACGGTCATCCCATGTACCAGATTACTTTCCAAAATGCCAAACGAACCTTCTTATTCGATCTATCCACTGACCTTTGGTCAGAAATCCAGAGCGGGGTGGGACTCACTGGACGACACCTATGCAATCTCGGGGTGGGGTTCAACGGGGCTTTTTACTGCGGGGATGCTACCGCGGGACGAGTCTACTTGCTTGACCCTACCTCATACACCGACAATGGTACAACCATCCCAAGAGAACTTGAAAGTAGACACATTTTCGACTCGTATGATACGCTTGGGGTGGATGAACTCTATCTTAACCTTGAAACGGGGGTAGGACTTCAGTCTGGACAAGGTTCTAATCCCCAAATCATGCTTCAAGTTAGTAAAGATGGGGGTAGGACTTTTGGCACTGAGCGTTGGGCTCAAATGGGGGCGGTGGGTCAATATAAAGATCACCGTGCGGTTTGGCGTAGACTGGGGTCTGGTCGGGACTTTGTATTTAAGTTTACAGTCACTGACCCAGTCAAATTTGCAGTCGTGGGTGGGGCTGCATTACTTCGTATAGGAACAGATAATGAGCGTAATAACCGAGGCTCCTAAAGACCCCCCCATTGCTAAAAATGGCATGTTCAGTTGGGCGTGGATTCAATGGTTTCAATCGGTCTTTTTAGTAGCATCGACTGCCCAAGAGTCAGGGCCAACTACTCAGCGTCCCACTAAGAACCTCTGGATAGGCCGTAGGTTTTTTGATACCACAGTGGGTAAGCCCGTTTATCTGAAATCAACTGCCCCCAACGTGTGGGTAGATGGCGCAGGAACAGTGTCTTAGTTGACTCCAGGATGAGTTAACCGTATAATGACTAAGTAAACTTGGAGGCATTCTGTGAAGGTCACCATTGAAACTTTTACTCGAGAATTGGCAAAAGAGATCATCCCTTTAGGACAACAAAGCTGGGATGAGTGTTCAGTAATAAAGAAAGATACATGTGCTTATCATGGTCAACGGGGTCTCCAAATTGACCCAGACATAGATCAGTACCTTCGCCTGGTTACTCACAACTCTCTCATAGCAATGACACTACGAAATGATGAAGGGGTCTTGTGTGGCTATGCATTATTAATCACCTATCACAGTTTACACTTGAAAAATGAGTTGTGTGGGAATGTAGATACCTTTTACGTTCAACCCAAGTATCGGCGATGTATGCCTCGGTTTATGTCAAATATTGAGACCGAATTTAATTCCCATGGTGTCAGTATTATTGGTTGGCCAGTAACCCGAGCGGGGGGTTTGTATAAAATCCTCAAGAGGCGGGGCTATATTGCAGATGACGTTGTTATGGAATTGAAACTGAAGGACATTCAAGGAGATAAAAAATGTGCGTAGCTCTTGCAGCGGCAGGCGTTGCAGCGGCAGGGGCCGTTGGGGGGGCTGTTATCAGCTCTAGTGGTGCTAGTTCTGCAGCTAACACTCAGGCTCAAGCGGCTCAAAACGCAAGTGCGGCCCAAATCTACCAAACAAATGCGGCCATCAATGAGCAAAATGCTCTAACTGAATTTGAAGCTAACCTGAACAATCCCAACCGTCAGTCAGGGAATTATGCTCAACAAGCCCTAGAATATGCTTTAGGATTGCCCCAAACTAACCTTCAGCCCGTTTTAACCCCTAACCTGGGAGGTTCAATTGCAGGCACCAGCCTCCTGAATTTTGGCGGCCCCAATAGTGTTCAGCAACAGACGGGGGGATATGGGGGACAGCCTTATAATACCGGGGCTAAAAGTGGTCAACAGCTGGTCCCTGGCAGCGGTCAGCAAGCTGCTACCCCTACGGGCGGCGGGCCAGGTGTCCCAGGGTCCCAACAACAAGTTGCCTCAGGCGCTCCCGGAGGTGCGGGAAGCTCCCCCCTGGGTAACTTATTTACCCCATTCAGCTACAGTACCGGTCAATATCAACAAAGCCCAGGATATCAATTCACCCTCGGCCAAGGGCTAGAAGCCGTTAATAACCAAGCTTCAGCCATGGGGTTATCCCAAAGCCCGAACACCCAAAAAGCTTTGGCGTCATATGCTGAGGGGTTGGCAAACCAAGACTATCAACAAGCATATTCGAATGCTTACCAAGCCTATACCCAGAATCAGTCAAATACCTTAAACACCCTGGCCTCACAAGCGGGGTATGGCAACACTGCTACAGCTAATATTGGTGGCGCAGCTGGCAATGCTGCAACCAATATTTCTAATCTCCAACAGTCCCTGGGAACAGCCCTGGGGAGCAACATCATTGGGGCCGGTAATGCAACTGCGGCAGGTCAGGTGGGGGTGGGTAATGCCATTACGGGCGGTTTGGGAAACTTAACCAATACCCTCACCCAAGGCATCAATACTTACCTTCAACCTAACTCGGGTACGGGCTACAATTTCTCGATGCCCGGGGGGGCTAGTACTGGGGGGTACAATTATACTAATCCCTCTTACGGCCTCGGTAGTGGGCTCAATTTTAACCTGAATCAGTGAGGAACAAATGGCTCAAGTTGATGCCTCAATCCCCCTGTCTGCGGCTCAATTTCAAGCCCCAGACCTCCAGAGTCAAATATTGAAAGGGCAAGAAATTGCTCAGAATAAGCAAGTTCTTCAACAAAATCAGATGAAAATGCAGGAACAACAAGCCGAGGCTGAAGCATTCAAAGGGGCAGATTTTTCAACTGAAGCCGGAAGAAATGCCACTTTGGTTAGTTTGATGCAAAAAGCGCCACAAGCAGGTATGTCTTTAATGAAGCAATTTGCAGAAATGGATAAAAATAAAGCTCAGACAGAACACTTTATCTCTCAAGCAAAAGCCGAAGATTTGAAAGTAAATCAAGGTAAACGACAAGCTCTAGCAGATGCGGCGTTGCCGGCTTGGAATGCATATCAAAAAGCCCTATCTCAAGGAAAACCTGACGCTGTTGCTCGTGCGGAAGCTGATAAGCTAATGCCTGACTCTATGGCTCAACTTACTTCGTCGGGCCAGTTTAATCAAGACGAATTGGCCGCATTACCCCGGGTATTTGATCCCGACAAGTTTGGTGGTCTACTGATGAGTACGGGTATTTACAGTAAAATGATTGAGGATAAGTTAAAAACGGCCCAAACAGGGGCCGCGGAAGAAACTGGGGCATTGCGTAAAGAGCAAAAAGAACATCCCGAAAAATTCCATCAAACTCGTGAAAGTGGTGCACAAGTTTATGAGGGTAAGGATGGTAAAATGTATGCGGTCAACCCCAACAAGCCTGATGAGCCCGCTAAGGAAATCCAAGGTCCTGCGGGCCTTCATAAGCCCGGAACGGGTGGTGCAGCTGCTCAAAAAGCTAATGTTCGTGCTGCTTCCGTAGCCGCATCCGCCAATAACTCCTTGCGTCTCCTGGACTCGATTCAAAAGGAATTTGGGGACGAAGCCACAACTTCCTTTATCTTTGGGGAGCAACCCAAAGGACAAATTGGGAAAGCCGCCTTAGCGGTGGAAAAACAAGTTGTACCCGCAAAAGCTCAAAAACTGGATGCTCGGGCTAACTCGTTCATTGACGAGGCGGGTCCGGCGTTTACGGGAGGTTTGCGTGTCAATAGCTCATTTCGTGAGTTCTTGCTGCATCAGTTGCCTCAGTATGGCGACCCCCCTGAAGTTGCAAAAGAAAAATGGAAAAACTTCAAAGAGAACATCTCTGGGGCTAGTAACACCTTCAAGAAAGCGTATAGCGGAAATCCTGACTATTGGTCTAAGGATGACAAGGGGACGCTGGTGGGTGACCCCGATGCTTACACTAAAGAAGGTCAACCCGCCCTGGGAAGTTCTCAAAAACAAGCTCCTCAAGCTGCACTAGATTTTCTAAAAGCGAACCCAACCATGAAAGATGCTTTTAAACAAAAGTATGGTTATTTGCCTGAAGGACAGTAATGCCTGATAACCCATTCGATCAGTTTGATACTTCAGCTGATACAGTTGACAAAATGACCCCCGCGGTCATTAAGGCTGAAAGTGGGGGTAACCCCAAGGCCGTATCCCCCACAAATGCCCAAGGGTTGATGCAATTAGAGCCTGGTACCGCTAAAGAGATGGGGGTCAAAGATACTTTCAACCCTGAAGAAAATAAGGCGGGGGGTCAGAAGTATCTTAAACAACTCCTGGATAAATACAAAGACCCAAAAACAGCCCTGATTGCATATAATTGGGGCCCTGGTAATGTGGATAAGCACGGAGTTGAAAAAGCCCCCGCTTCCTCTAAGGCTTACGCCGATAAAATCCTATCGGCCTCTGACGTAAAAGCAACTAACCCTTTCGATAAATTTGATACCAAAGAAGCCCCCCCCGCTAAACCTAAGGTTGAAGCGACCCCAGCGGCCCCCCCTAATAAGGATAAGGATTACGCTGCAGGGTCCCCTGAAAAAGCCACGTTCGGGGAATCTCTAAGGGATGTTGGTCAAGCCGCACTATCATTGGGCAGTGGCTTAGTAGGCAGTGCTGCGGGATTAGCCGCCGAAACGGGGGCTGCGGCCTTCAGTCCTATCTCTGACCCCAAGAAACTAGGGGGGTTAGGGGTTGACCCGCTTAAGCTGAAAAATGACATTGCTAGTGCTCTCACATACGAGCCTAAAACAGCGGGGGCCAAAGCCCTTACGGACATTGCGTCTACCCCTGGCCGTATCCTTTCAAAACCGGGTGAAGCCCTGGTAGAAGCAGCCCCTAAAGAACTCAAACCTGCGGCGGACATAGCTTATCAAGCTACCTTGGGATCACTTCCCGGGGTCATGGGGGAGGCTGTTCGTCGACCTTTAACAGGTAGTCAAACTGCTCGAACTGCAGCCCAACAAAATCTTGCAGCTTTTCGTAGGGAAGGAATTGAGCCAACCGTGGGTCAAGTCTCTGAAGGGGGTTTAACTCAAGAAGCTGGGGCTACCAAGAAAACTATTGAATCCCAGAATAAACAACTAGCAGCTAAGGCCGATCAGGTAGCTACTCGAGCAAGTCAAGTTAAAACCCCGGAAGAAGCTGGTAAGGTTATTCGTGAAGCTATCGGCGGTACTCCTGAAACGAAGTCAATCGCTTCCCGTAAGGGGGCAACTCCCCAGGAATATGAGACGGGTAAAAAAATTGGGGGCTACATTGACAATGCCCGTCAGATTGAGGGCAGCTTGTATGATGATATGTACAAGAAAGTTGGCCGGGACACGAAATTCCAGTACCCTAACTTATTTAAAACCCTAGATGATATGACGTCTCAAAACCCCAACTTAATGGCCACCAGTGGGGGTTTCGTCAATCGGGGCATTTTGGACCTTCGTAGCCGTTTAGTAGATGATGCGGGAGCTGCAAAACAGTTGGGCTATGAAGATGCACGCTGGCTACGAAGTAAAATCGGTGAACTCACGGATCCCCGTCAAATCGTACCGGGGGATACATCAAAAGTTTCTATCACACCCCACCAAGCGGACGCCTTATACGCTGCAATGTCTGAAGACATGATGGCTGGGGTGGCAAAGAAGGGACCTCGTGCAGAAATTGCTACCCTGAAAGCCAATCAGTTTACACGTCAACTTCATCAGGAAATTTCAAATCACCTTCAACCAGTGATGAATAGTAAACTTCTAAAAGACGTGTATGACAATGCAACCTCTGGAACTAAAGAAGGGCATGAACGAGTAGCCACGACCTGGAAAACTTTAGACCCCTTTCAAAAAGATGCTGTCAAATCGGTCTTTTTTAGAGAGTTGGGCCGAGAAGGGGAGAATTGGAGTTCCAGTAAATTTTTTAATAATTACAGTAAAATGAGTGCAGATGCAAAAAATACCATGTTTGGTGGGCCAGGCAGGGCTAAATTTCGTAATGACCTTGACGCCATGTCTAAAGTGGCGGAAAAACTAAGTGTGGATGAAAACACCTGGCACAAGCTGAAGAGTTTCCTCCTCACGGGAGGCAAACTTGGAACAATTGCTGGCACTGGCGCTGTGGCTGGATTGGTCAGTCACTCCGTTATTCCTGTATTTTTGGCTGGACCTGCTCTTGGGTATCTTACTGGTACTCTTGTAAGAAACCCCAAATTTGTAGACTGGTTTGTTAAATCAGGGAATAAAGTAAAACCCTCAAGTATCCCCTTTTTATTGGCCAATTTAAAAGATCGACAAAAAGACATGTCTCAGGAAGATAAAGAAGCGACGGACGACTACATTGCAAAGATACAGAGTCAAATGACGCCAGATTCGGGGGTGCCGAAATGAAATTACTGTTGGTGGACACTGATGGCTTTGGCCTTGACTTTGCCCTTCGATGCGCTAGGGCCGGTCATGAGGTACGATGGTTCTTCAAGCATCGTGAAGATTACAACCCTGAACTTGGCAAGGGATTCAAGATTATTGAGCGCATTCAAAATTGGGTGGGATCGGTTGAATGGGCTGATTTGATTGTTCCCACAGGAAATGCGGAATACATCGACCGTCTTGACTTTTTCAAGAAACGCGGGGCGAATGTGTTCGGCCCGTCTAAGAAATCGGCTGATCTTGAAATTAAACGTAAGTTTGGTTTGGATATAGTAAAAAAAGCTGGCCTCGAAGTCCCTGAATATCAAACCTTTAGTTCCCTGGAAGAGGCAAAGCAACACGTCCTAAAGACTAAACAGCGTTTTGTGTTTAAGACTATGGGGGATAATGAGGACAAATCCCTGAGTTATTGCTCTCATTCCGCGGCTGATATGGCTCAAAAGATTCAGAATTGGCAAGACCTCAAAATGAACCCGAAGGGTGCAGTCATGCTTCAGGAATTCATCCCTGGGGTTGAGATTGGTGTATCTAAGTGGATGGGTAAAAAGGGTTTCATTGGTAAGGCTAATGAAAACTTCGAACATAAGAAACTCATGCCGGGAAACAAGGGTCCCAACACGGGTGAAATGGGTACGCTCATGGCGTACACTGACGAGTCCAAGCTGTTTGATGACACATTAGCCAAACTTGAAAAAGCCTTACTCGAGATGGGCCATATGGGTGATGCTGACTTGAATTTCATCATCCCTAAAGAAGGCCCAAAAAAGGGAATACCCTTAGTGCTTGAATGGACGACCCGTTGGGGTATTCCGGCCTTCCACATCATGACTTCCTGCCACAAAGGGGATCCCGTCAAGTGGATGTACGATGCCACTACTACGGGGGAAGACACGTCTAACATGATGACTGACATTGCGGTGGGGGTTGTAATAGGTATTCCCGATATGCCTTACAACAAAGCCCACTGGAAAGAAAATGATGGTGTGCCGATCTATGGGATTACCCCCAAGCTAGAAAAGTATGTACACCCCTGTCTAATCGGCATTGATAAGGTGTACCAGATGGATGGGGATAACGTGGTTAAACGTCCTACTTGGGTATCGAAAGGCAATTGGTTGGCGGTGGTGACAGGCACGGGTAAAGATGTCAAAACAGCCATGGATCGAGCTTATAAAGTTGAAGATGAAATTAAGGTTTCCGATAAAATCTCGCGCAACGACATTGCAAAAGGTTCGGAAAAATTCCTCCCTGAACTTCATGAGATGGGTTATGCAACTCATTTTGAGTTTGAGAGGAAAAAATCGTAGTTAAACTTAGGAGAAAGGAAATGGCTCAAGTTTCATCTGCAGTTACCGGTGGGGTTACTATCTCCGCCGCAACAATTCAACCCATCGTTGAATGGGCACTTACTGGGTTTCATGGTGCTGCCCCGGCCATGCTCCCCGGACTTATTACCGCCGCAGCCCTTACGGCGGGACATTACCTCATTAACCGATTCACAGCACCGCCGGCTTCCCCGGCAAAATCCACGGGAGTAGCATCATGAGAAACCTTATCATTATTGCCTGCATGATGGCTTTGGCAGCATGTTCGACGGGCCAACAAGCCAATATCAACACGACATTGGCAAACTTGAACCAGACCAACCTGCTGGCATTGCAAACGATCAGTAATGGCTGTAGGATCGTTCAACCCACCTTGGTAGCTGCAGGTACGGCTAGCCCACAGGTGGCCGCAGCCGCGGGGGTAAATGCGGTTGTGTGTGCTACGGCGGATGTGGCAACAACTGCAGCAAGTGCAGCTGTAGCGGCTCAAGCTGCAAGTGCCCCTGTTGCTGCTAGCGCTCCAGCTGCGAGCAAATGACTCCCCGCGACTATGCGCTAATCGCGCAGGAAGCTTACTCAGCAATCCCAGATATTGGGGTTGAGGATTCAGCGTCCCGCGCGATTATTCGCAATACCCCCGACGGGCTTTGTGTTGCGTTCCCCGGCACAAACAACCTCCCCTCCTGGATTGCAGATCTTGATGCATTGATGATTCCGGTAAGTGGCATCGGTCATGTGCATCAGGGTTTTTGGGATGCATGGCTGGCGATCTCTGACCCTGTACTTGATGCTATCGGTAATCAACCCGTGACGTTTGTGGGCCACTCCCTGGGGGCCGCCATTGCAATCATGGCAGCAGCAATGACGACCGCGGCGGGAAGACCCCCTGTTGCGGTTTACGGGTTTGAACCTCCTCGGGTATGTTCAGATACATCAGTTCAAGAATTACTATCCAAAATCCCCGTCTGGCTGTGCAAAAATGGTAATGACCTCGTTCCTGACATACCTTGGGGCTGTTACCATGCAGCAGCATTGAATGGTATTGGCAAAGCATTATTGCCAATCCCGAATGTACAAGACCATATGATTAATCAAGTTATTATAAGTCTTTAGGGGGTTGTAATGGAACTGGAAGAGCGAATTGCCCGTCTTGAGCAGTGTATGGAAACTCAAGGTAAACAACTTAGTTACATTATGGAACAAGTTACTTTGGGTAAACATGTAGTAACTTTTGCCAAGCTTATGGGTTGGGTTATTGGGGTTGCTGCTACCAGTGTTGAAGTTTGGCGAGCTCTGAAGGGGAATTAAAATGACCGTTATGACGGGTGACAATCGCTTTAACTACTGTATTCCCATTATCCTTAAAGAGGAAGGGGGATATGTCAATGACCCGAACGATCCAGGAGGTGAAACTAACATGGGGATAAGCAAAGCAGCTTATCCTAACCTGGATATCAAAAACCTGACCGTAGATCAAGTGACTGAGATCTACTACACAGATTACTGGATTCCCTCGGGATGTAAGTCTATCTTAACCCCACCCCTGGATTTGTTCTTATTTAACTTTGCGGTTACTTCGGGGGTAAAAGAAGCTATTGAGATGGCTCAACAATTGGTGGGGGCGGGTCAGGATGGAGTCCTGGGCCCGCAAACCCAAGGGATGTTGATGGCGTTCAAGGGAGACACTGCAGTATTTCAAGCCCTGTGTGCAATGCATTACGCCGCCAACAAGAACTTTAGTTATTATGGTAAAGGTTGGCTGAGCCGACTTTTTCGAATCTCAGCCAACCCCTGAATTACCATGTTTTGGGGTAATGTTCCCAGCTTCTTCCCACCTGTGACCAAAGGAACTTGGCTGTCGGGTGGGGATACTCCTCAAGAAACACAATCCTCTTGCAAGACGTATTCATCAACACCTTGAGACAGTGGATACAGGGTGATGCTGTACAATAGCAAGTGTCAATTGAATGCACATCTCTGCATTGTGCCAGCGCGTTCATTTCTGCGTGAACGGCGATACACAAATCCAAAGAGGTCCCCGTCGGGGCATTTGCCCCAGCGCATTGATGATTATGTTCGTTACAATGCACAATTCCCGATGGAGTACCGTTATACCCCGTTGCTATGACGTGATTTCGCTCATTTGTTAATACACAACCAACTGAGCGACGGTGACAGGTGGACCTAGTAGCCACTAACCCTGCCATTCGAAGGAAATACTCTTCCCGGTTAGGTCTCATCCGTGTCTCCGTTCATTATATCTCAAATCTAACTGTTTAACCTTGTGAGGATTGTTTTTCCTCCGAGTAAACTCTTTAGCCATATCTAACCAAATTGCCTCAAAACCTGAAAATATATAAACCATCCAAGTTCCCCCACACATGAGGATATGGGGCTTTCTCGGATCTGTTCCCGTGGGCAAGTGAAGTTTCTTCATTCCAGATACTCCCCCAGGGCTTGAAACAGGGAGATGTGAGTTCCCTCGTCCTCTGTTAGCGATTGCCATACAACCTCCTCAACAGTTTTCTTCATAACTAAAGCATGGACAAAAACCTTTTTGTTCTTTTGTCCTTGACGATAAATCCTTCGGATCAATTGATACCAGGTTTCGTATGACCAGGGTAGGGTGTGTACGATAATGGTATTTCCAGCATCCTGCAAATTGAGGCCAAGGGCCACGGACGTATGCTGTCCAAAGAGTAAAGGTATTTCTCCTTTATTCCAAGAAGATTCCACCGCTTGAGTTCTGGACATTGACATACGGCTTTTAATAGCGGGGATTCCTTTTCCGAAAGTTTTCTCCAGCCTATCGAGGTCGTGCTTGAACTCGTAAGCCAACAAAGCTGGATTACCTTGGAGTTGTTCCACAAGATCAAAACAAGCCTCCGTTTTGGCCGTGTGAACGTTTTTCCAAGTTTTCTCTTCCGCATCAAGATAAACACCCCCACAAGCCATTTGACGACACTTTGAAGAAAGCACTCCAGCATTCGCTGCGGTAACCTTCCCGTCTTTGAACTTCAACAACAATTCTTTATGTAGTTTATCATACATCACTCGAGCACGTGGGGGCAACTCGATTTCTATCTTGTTAATGATTAAGTCAGGAAGTTCCAGGTAATCCTCTGCCTTCATGCTAATGGCAGTGGATTCCATGGCTTTGTAGATTTCTTTCTGCCCACGAGGGAGAGGTTTAAGTTCCTTCCTCATATACCCGGACTTATAAAAATATCGCTTTTCAAACCCCGACTTTGTAGTCCCGAATGTTTTGCCTTCGTCCATTATCAGGTATTGACCGAAAAGATCTTTGAGGCCATTCGGTGCGGGGGTACCCGTAAGCAAGTGCTTGCGCTTGATTTTAAAAGCAATGCTTTTCAGGTTCTCGGATCGCTGACTCCCCGGATGCTTGAACTTGGTGGACTCGTCCACAATAAGGACATTGAATGGCCATTTGTCCCGCCTGACGTTGTACAGCTTGTCCAATAACCAGTCGAGGCCTTCCGGATTGATTATATACACATCTCGTTTCTTGAGATAATTCGCGTCCTTGTCTTTCCCGTGAAGAATCGTATAACTGAGGCTGTTGAAATCCTTCCACTTTCTCATCTCCCTTGGCCAGACTAAATAACAGGGGCGCAAGGGCGCAACAACTAGCGCACCCCTGAACCCCCCCTCAGCTTTCAACCTTTTGATTAAGGCCAAGGATATTCCTGTTTTCCCTAAGCCTGGTTCTAAGAAGGCACCAGATTCTAGGTTATCAAAGAGGAAATCCTCGGCCCTTGTTTGATACCCATGGGGCTTGCGTCGCATCATTCAATGTGTTTGCGTACGAGATTTAATGCATCTTCCCAATTATCGAACCAAAACCACTTATGGCCGATACCCAGGGCTTCTTCGTGAAGTTCCTCTTGAGCTGGTCGAAGCTCCTCACCTTCACGTTTAAACTCAATAAAGAGGATTGCACCCCCTGGACATAAGACCAATTGGTCTGGCCACGATGCATAGCCCATACCATTGAGCTTGCGACACATACAACCAAGGGCACGTGCCTTTTTGACAAACGCGCCCTCTATGTCACGCTCTAGGACCTTCCTCGGTTTCCTAGTGCGTGTGGCCATGTTCATTGGCTCCCATGTTTTTACGAATGTTCATCTCTGTGGTGAGACGATAGCTTTCTTCAAGTTCAATCAATTTCAACCTGAGAAAACCGACGAGTTCCGTGAATGGGATCATGTGGCCAAACTGAGCTAAGTAATTATTGACGTTAGCCTCGAACACTTGACACGGGGACAGAGCAGCTGGATTGTCATTTTGTTGATTAATTGGCTGTTCTTGTGTGGGTTCTTTAACTTGTGACTCGTTAGATTTACTTTTTGCCATTTTAATCTCCTGTTGAAAGGGTGGGCAGTATGTTTAGGGGGAGGACGCTAAACCCTGACGGCCCCTAACACTCACACCTGCTGCCCCAAGTGTCCTTTCCCGTCAGGGTTATGCAGCTGTTACTTCGGACTTCTCGAGTTCCCAAATATCCTTACCAACCTTCACCTCGACCGTATCGTCTCCAACCGAATGAATCTTACCCTTATAATCCTCGCCCTCATCCGTGAAGGTAACAGCCATGCCGACCTCAAATTCAGGTTCGGCCTTCTTAACGACTTTCTTCTTAGTCGTGCTTTTAGGCGGTTCGGGTTCCGGCTCAGCTTCCTCTTCTTCCTCTTCTTCCTCTTCTTCCTCAGGTTCCGGCTCGGGTTCGGGTTTCTTTGTATTCTTCTTCGGGGTTTCCTTCTTCGGCGGTTCAGGTTCTTCTTCCTGTTCCTGTCCTTCTTCTTCGTCCCCGCCACCATCAACCTCATCAGCCGGCAGGTATGAGGCAATACGGGGCTTGTCCTTACCCTGATATTTCTCGTTCACAACCTCAGCGCCCACCAGCTGACCCTGGAGCTCTTCGAGGTCAACTTCAAACTCGCCATCTTCCACGTCCATGCCCATGTTTTCGAACAGGCCGCGAAGTTTCCAAAGGGCTTGCGGTTGGAGACTGGTATTGTCCCAAACCTTACGGCCTTTATACTTACCCTCATCAACCTTGAACTCCCAGGACAGGTAGAGATTCCCTGCCCCTTGACTTTTCTTTTGGGTGACGGTGGAAACGGCCAACACATACAACCCATCTGGCACGTCAAAACCCCCGGTTTCAACTCCCGAGAAGTCAACTTTCAACGATGAACCGCTGGCTTTCTTAACCATTTGTCACTTTCCTTTTTACTGTGGTGGGTTGAACTTTTACTTCGGGCTTTTTGAAACCCTCTTTCATTAAAGTATAAAGTTTTTGGTAGCTAGGATCAACCACAAAGGAGGGTACAATATTTCCTTTGGGAGTCCGAAGCTTTGTGCGATATGCCCCATTCGGGCCAACACGAAGACAATACTCAACAACCCGGGGGCGTTTTTTAGTCGTTTCATCCCGAGGACCGTAACGTTCACGGATGAAGGTATTACCGATAATTTTTACCGCCCCTTGGAGGGCTTCTGATACTGAGGGCATTAGCATAGGCCCCACGTTTGGGTCTAGGGTTTCATCATCGTCTTCGTCCTCATCAGTTTTGTTAGATCGGAGGTGAGCAAGAAACACCACATTGATGCCATCATCGATCAGGTTACGATAATTACCGAGCCACGTCAGCATTTCACCACTGACCGTTCCCCAATACTTGAACCCTTCGGTTTTCCCTGAATCCGCGGTAACCTGAAGTCGACACAAACCTTGCATACTCGATACTTGATCAATGATGATAGTCTTGTATTTCGTCGGGTTCTTCTTGATGTACCAGTACAGGGGTTCAACCATCGACCATTCAGTCACACGGATGACCTCAAGATTCTCGTCATCTGACACTGAATCCCAGCCCTTTTCATTGAAGTCAATCAACAATTTGGGCCCAGGAAACGACGCAGCCAGGGTTGTCTTCCCTGTCCCTGAACGTCCGTAGAACAAGGCTGCAATCACCAAGTCCAAAGCTGATACAGGTTTAATGAGCGACTCAATACTAGGGGCCGCTGGGGTTACTTTTCTTACCATTATTATTTCTCCGGGCGTTGACGAAAGGAAGACTTGCGCATAAATTCAGTGTCAAAGCCCCTCAGTTCGGCTTGACACAGTTGTCGAAAACCACACCAGCTACAATCCTTGCCCATGTTACGGACAAACCTGTTTTTCTTTGTTGCATCGACTATCTGAATAATTGTCTCCTTGAAATCGCCGACCATGTTGTCAATTAGCTCTTTTTGCGGGGCTGGGAGTTTAACGCGTTCGAAATAACGGTTCCCCCCCTCCGCCTCGAAGCGGTCAAGCACGTCCTGGTAGTCAGCCGGATTGAGCCCGTTGGCGACGATGGCGTCGAGGTAAGTTTGACGGTCAGAGTCCAGATTGGCACGTTTCGTAAGCGACCCATTTTTTAGCACCTCGGGAACGGTTGGGGGTTTTGTGCGCAGGTAATCCCAGAGAACCCCATCAGCCTTTGGCAATCCCGACAGGGGTAAAAGCCAGAGGTAAGTCAATAACTGGAAATCGTTATATCGAACGTCAGGGCCAGGGATGACCTTGTGGGACTTGTGATCGAGGACGAGAACGTGTCCGTCCGAGTCTCGTACAAGTTTGTCAATATGGCCGGTGAAATGTACTTTGATTCCCGATATGGTAAACTCGGTTTCAACCTGAATTTCAAAGGGTTTGCCATCCTTTCCCTTAAGATATGTGTACCCATCGTTGGCATACAAAGTCTTATAGTTTCGGATAATGCGTTCGACCTCGCCCAGGATATCCCCATATTCTTCTTGTTCAGCTCGAAACAATTTGCCATACGCTTCCTCATATTTCTTCAAGACGGGGGCGATGCCTTTTTTCTGGGCTAGTTTGTCCAGGCACTCGCCAATCATTGACCCACGGACGAGGGGGGTGGCGGGGGCTTTGGGCTCAAGGTTTTGTCGCCAGGAATAGTCGTACAGCTTTTGACAGCGGCGAAAGGTTTTGATGCTCGACCAGCGAGCGTGAAAGGTTGTTGCCATTGTTTGCTCCTCAGGAATATGAAATATAACACATTCACGTCAAAATTCAACTTCAATTACAACTCTTGATGAACTCTTCCCACTCAGGTTTGCCAGGCTCATATTTCACACCTAAGCCCCACGTACCACACTCGACGTCAGCTATCAAGGGGACGCTAAGCTTGATGTTAAAATCCTTGAACAGCCGAGGATTTTCCATAATACGTTTGACGCCAGGAACAACTGTTTTCAGTTGTTTGGTTTTAATCCACATCAAGATCGAATCATGTACCTCACCCTTGAGGATTAGGGGAGGGTCTTCCTTACCCTGAGTGTACGTCTCATAAATTTCCAGCATTGCCATTGCTTTCAAGTCGCCCGAGCCAAAACCCTGGATAGGCGTATTTATTGCTTGTCTTTCGGCTTCCTGGCGTACGTCCTTATCCCTGGCAAATACCCCTGGAAGGCGCCTTATACGCCCCGATAAGGATTCCACGTAGCCTTGTTCACGTACGATTTCACGCATACGTTCGTGCCAGTGATTAAGCCCGAAATAGCGCATGAAATACGCCTCTCGAAATTGTCTGGATTGTTCATCTGTAAACTCCACACCGTATTGGACTTTTGCATACTTCTTGAACTTCTTCCACCACATGCCATACACGTAACCAAAGTTGACACCCTTCGCGCCTTTCCGCTCTTCCTTCGTGGGCTCACGATTAATCATCATGACTTCCATGGCGGTAGTGCGGTGAATATCGCCCCCCTCACGGAAAATCTTGAGCATCGTGGGTTCTTGTGCAACATGCGCGACTAGTCGTAACTCGATTTGTGAGAAATCCGCCACAACAAACGTATAAGGCTCTGGTGCATCAATCAAGTTTCGGATTGTACCGTCTCGTGGCGTTTGATGCAAGCGTGACGAATAACGACCAGTGACTGTACCGTGCAGTTTTGTGCTCAAGTACAGCATATCCCCAACCATCAACTCTTCCCAACCTTCAATGTAGGTGTTGAGCTGTTTCTGACTACCTCGCCATGCAATCAGTTTATCGCCTATTGGGTGCAAACCTTGAAGTTCAATGAGCGTCGCTTCTCCCGTTGCTGGCGCGCCCGTTGGCGTTCGCTCAATAATTGGAAGACCAAGTCGGTTGAACAGAATGTCACCAACTTGCTTCGGAGAACCCCAGTTGGGCTTTTTTCTAATACCTGCCGCACGGCACAACTGCCAGAGTTCCTCTTCCTCCCGTACAATATCCTTCTTGAGTTGTATGCGCGCTGCTTCAAATTCCTTTCTACGGATGAATTGGCCCTCATAATCAATCTCCTCGAAGACTCGTGCTACGGGCATTACAAGTTTGTTCATCAACCGACGAAGCTTCAACGTCCCCTTGAACTTATCCCGATAATATCGATAAAGCTGCATTGTCCAATAGGGATCTTCCGCCTGGTACTGATAAAACTTATCTAAACAGTTGTGTCCGACTGGATCAAGTTTTTCTCTGAGGAGGAGGTCATCCCACTCGGGGGCACCACAGAAGATACGGGCAAGGAATTTAAGCTCATGAGATATGTTCTCATCAAATAGGTGAGAAGCCAGCATTGTGTCAAACCTGAGATCATATTTACCCCCAAAATCGTGCCAGATACCCATATTGTCAAACTTGCCATTATGGCCAATCCCGAATTTCCTTTTCTTTTTGTCAATCTCAAAGGTATGCTTGATTAACTTGGTAGACCAAGTTAATAATGGCTTTTGTCCGATTTTGTATGGGAGATGAAACGGTAGAACCCAAGTCGAATCATCAGAGAGCGTATAGCCAATGCTATTAACGCGAAAGCCTTCTTTATGCTGTTGCAATCCTGTCGTTTCAATATCGAACGCAAGTTCTTCGGTCTCACGGAATTTCGTTACGAAGATTTCTTCGTTAACAGGTGTGACGAAACTGTAACGCTGCTTTCTACCAGTTTCGAGTGTTCCATTAGTAAGTCGTTTAAACTTTGCAATATCGGCTCGAAACCCCACCTCTTTTCCTGGATCTCGAATGATTGCCGCGGGATGGAACGTACAAAAGTACTGGATTCCTCCCATATCAAAGACCGATCCTCTCAAATCGGTAATCCCTGTTTTTCCAATATATTTGAGAGCGGTGGCGCCAAGTAACAAAACGAATCGGGGTTTAATCCTTTCGATTTCAAAGTTGAGGTAAGGTTTGCAAGCTTTGATTGCTGGATTTGGGATTTTGTCTGCAGGCCTACACTTGACGCTATTGGTGTAGTAATAGTTTTCAATTCCTTCGTCGGTAAGGACTTGTCGGAGGAGTTGTTCGGCAGGACCTTTCGACGAGTGGGGTGCCTCACCAATGACAACAATCTCGGCTGATTCAGGGCCTGTGCCCCCAACACAAACGTTTTTAGAACTTTCATGAAGAATACACCTTTCACAACTGGGGTTCAGGGGTAGACTTTCGATTGTTAAGGGCTTTGTGGGCATTTGTCGGCCTTAGCCATTCTTGGGTCATGTTGATAAGCTCGAGCAATGCTTCTTTCTCGATTTCCTTGATGCCGTCAAGTTCGCAGCCCCCGACCGTATAACGTTTGCGCAAATCTCGAGTTTCAAAGTACCATTGAAGTTTCTCGAGAACGTCAATCGTCAGGGGGTCCTTGATACGTTGCATCAACTCTGTCCGGCTGTGCAAGACGTGGTGTGAGCCTCGATTAATCATACCTTCGTAGCACCGATCAGTCGAAGAAACAAACTGAACAGCCAGCAACCCACAAGAAACATAAGAAGTTCGTTCATAGCCATTTCCTCAGTTGGGGTATGTCATTCACGAAGCAATGGAAAGACCCAATTGTTATCGTGAACAATCCTAATGAGCAATTATCCCAGGAAGAATCCCTCTTACGCAACTCCAATAAAACCCACAAAGCTAACCGAGCAGTGAGATAGAGATCATCACGAAAATGACGGTAAGCGTCGCAGGATCGGATGGCATAAAGAACGTGAAGATAACCATTGCGGACAACGAACTGATAAATAAGCGAACAAGGTACTCGACGCCCAGATGGGCTTTGATCCTCCGGATGCCATACCGAAAGTACCGCTTGACGAGTAGTTGGATCTTGATGCAAGCGAGCAACAATATCATCAAGATCTCCCACCCTGTCTCGAATGCCATGCCGAGGATGTTCTGGGAAAATATATTTGGCGTCAAGGCTACCGTCGGGAGTATAACCCGCCCATTTGGGCCAGTACCTTTCCGCGTAACTATGGTCGAATTGACCCCCTTGTTTAAACTGGTTGGCCGAATTTGCCCAAGGCCAGATTTCCCAGGTAACTCCTGGGTTGATGGGCTCGCGTGACACGCGCTCAAGTTCGAAGTGTTTGTCTGCCCAGGGGAGGTTTGGTTTAAGCTCCGCTTGAATCTGAGCAATGACCGTAGGCTCATCTAAATCATCGGGCATGGCCACTTGAAACTGAACAGCCAAAAGCTCTTTCATCAAAGCTTCTTTTCTCTGGCTGACGTCCATACTTTGCCAGTTGTTTGGGTGTACTTCAACCCCGGCGTCCACCAACCGACGGACGCTAGCTTTAATAGCGTCCTTGAAGTTACCATATATCATTTAAATCACCACTGGCTGTAGGAGATGTTCCAGGTCGTGAAGGGCATCGGCGCATTCATCTTCAGTGCCTTTGAAAATTACAATGCCAAACCCTGAACTGGTATAACCTAATACTTGATGGCCCCCTTTGACTTCCTTAACAATCATATCGGCCAGGTTGTCAAGATTAACCAAAGCACCATTCTGTGCAGATTTGATCCAATTATTCATCACTTTCTTCCCTATGTTGTTGAAAAATCTCATACAGGTCTTTACGAGCTTTACCTCTTATTATACCACTTACAGTACCTTTTGGTAGATTAAATTTATTGCAAATGTCTTGATTTTTTAAACCCTCTTGAAACTTCATTTTGTAAATCTCAAATACTTGGTCATTGGTCAGTTTGGAGTTATGATGATTTTCTCCCCGAGCATATCGGGGATCATTGACTCTTGTTTCCCCCTTGTGAAACCTGTTCTTATTTTTACCATCATCCATATTGTCTTGATGTGTACCAAGGAAAAGATGATAGGGATTTATACAAGGTTTAATATCACAGTCGTGACAAACATCTATTTTAAACGGGATGGGGCCTCTAAATATACGATAAGAAATTCGATGAGCCCGATAAGATTTTCCCGATATCCTAATGCAACCATATCCTTTCGTAAATTTTGACCCTTGCCACAACCAGCATCCCGTTGCCGGGTCAACTTTAATTCTCTTTAATAATCGAGATTTAATCTTCAGTATCAGTGTCGTCATCATTAAACCTCGTATGACGGTATCCCGGGTGATTCGTCTCCAGGTAATCCTGGAGGGTTTTCAGTTTGTCGCCAGTAATTCGATTTACTGCATACTTCTTAACCTGCAAAGCCTGTGAAAATTTAGCGATACCATGCCCATATTTTTCAATGGTGTAACGAGCAGTCCATTTAACAGCCCACTCCCAGAAATAAGGATCAACCTTACGAAGATTCTCAAGTTCTGCAATCGGATCTTTCAAATGAGGCAGGATGATAACGAAGTACGCAGGGTGAACTGTGAGGTTCGCGAAGTAACACGTAACTTTATTTACCTTCATGCTTTCAAGGTTGAAATTCGTTTTTATTATATCACTAAGGAAAACGAGGTCCGCCGGAAATTTCTTCAAAATCTCCGTAGTGCGATAAAACACGGTAATGTCTACTTCCTTACCTTTATTGTCCATGGTCAAACAAACCGACTGGACACATGGACCCATTTTACTTCCACGAGGCCCATGGCTATCTTTCACGAGGGAACGATAGCAACTGAAAGAAACGGATCGGTATTTGGGGCGAGTTCGATACTGGTTCCAGAGAGCAGATGCCATATCAATGCTCTCCTGATGAAGGTAGTTTCGTTCAAGCTGTCTACGCTTCATGATGGTGTAGCCCACGTCACCATACTCCAGAGTACACTCGAAGGGAAACTCAAGTTCTACATTCTGGAGAATCTTACGGGAGCCGGAATAAAAATCTGCCTTCATGCCCGAGAGTTGAAGGCAGTTGTCAATCCATTCTTGTTTCATGTTGTTTCCTTAAATCGTAGGATTTTCTAGCACAAACGGCTTCAAAGAAATCCTTACCACTATACAAAGTTATCTTTTTGCCTTCAACAGTAATCCGGGAGAGCCAATTTCCCCGATAATTTTTTCTTTTACTTTTATTCCAATGAACCCCAGGAACAGGATTATTATTTCGCTTATTGTGAGCTTGTTGAGTGGGGGTGGCCCATTCGCAATTGTCTTTAGAATATCCCTTATCATTATCTTTCCTTTCTAACGTCAATCCTGGGGGTTTAACCCCCATGTCTTCAAAGAAGTTTTCAAATTGATCCCAACGAGGATCATATGTTATACCTCTACCGTTATAATCTTTGTACCTTTCATGGTGAAGGTTACACCGGGATTTCATGGAATGCCAAGTTGAATATGTCAAAGTCCTTGACATACCATGAGTAGTTTTACTCATGCTAGACTCCCAGGATTTTTTTGATTTCTGGTTCTGGGGGTGACCAATTCGCTGGTTTGATAATATCCAATGCACTGCCACGTTTCGAATGTGACGCCGATGGGGCGCGCATTTTCATCATATTACGCGAATGTACAACATCAAATATCAACGCCCATTGGGCGCTCGTGATACCCGCGAAAAGTGCCGTACCCTTGGCTATATATGTTAAATCGATTAAAGCATCCGCCATTTTTACGACGTTCCCTTCTTGATATGCTTCGCAAAACTCATCGACTTCTTCGTAAAGGAACTTTTTGCGAAATTCAAACGTCTCTCTGTTCATTACCCCCGGACTAACGAGTTGTGCTTTGTTCACCCCAAACTTTTTGTGAAACTCATGGACCATTGCCGTTTCACGGTCCAGAGGGTGAGGCTCTTGAACGTCTATATAACTTTTAACTTCCCCGAGAAGATCAGCGTAATCATCATAAAAATAGTCATAGTTGATTACACACACCGATTCATGTTCAAGTTGACCCATCCACTCATCGTAAGCATTATGCAGCTTAATGAGGTGTTCTTTTACTCCCGCCATTTGTGGATTATCTTTAATGTTTTCCTCACATGTTTCAATGCTAGGATGACAGTGAATGATGACGGGATTCATACATTTCAACATCTGCTCAGCCTCTGACTTCGGCGGAAACCCAAGCGTGTTGCGACAGATGGGACCGTAAATCGGTTCAGAGATGATCCCGATTCGGTCACAGAGAATGTTGGTGTTTTCGGCCAGAAGGAGGGTACGGGCGAGGAGGTCTTTGCAATCCTGATAATCTTTGGGGCGAGGGGATTTGATAGTGATGACGTTCAAGTCTTTCTGAAGCTTGTTAATGAGGGTAGTTTTACCGGAGCCATCCACTCCTTCAACTATAATGATTGCCATTGAGTTGTTCTCCTGAGAATAAAAAATTGGGGGCGCAGGGCCCCCTTCGAAGGTATGCTACGCAGAAATCATTCAACCTCGACTTCTTCACCTTCTTCGTCGCCTTCACCCTCTTCGTCTTCCTCATCCACGACTTCGGGTTCCGGGGCAGCCTTCTTGCCAGCCTTCTTCTTCGTGGCAGTCTTTGCTTTCGGCTCATCAGCTTCAGTTTTCTCTGCCTTCGTGGTAAGCAGGGTTACCACATCAGCCAATTCCTCGGAATCCTTTTCCCAGCTGTAACGTACACCGTTGGCACCAAACTTGCGACGCAGCTTCACGCGGGCCGTGGTGGCGTTCAAGTCATGCTCATCGCAGAGTTGCTTGAGGGTAACCTGGTTCGGGTCTTCTTCCTTCGGGGCAGCCTTTTCCTTCTTCGCCTTCACCTTCGTTTCCGGGACCGGAACTTCCTTCTTCACGAGCTTCTTGACGTTCGACTTCGGTTGCTCCTGAACGACTTCTTCTTCGGCTTCGGCTTGTTCAACTTCCACTTTCTTTGTTTGCGTGACCTTCTTGACCATTTTTAATACTCCTGGGTTTTGTGTAAGTAAGACCTGATTAATCAGGAATTTGTATAATATATCTTTCTTTCTCGTATGTCAACAATTATCTAGTGCTTTCGCACAATTTTTTATGCTTCAACAATTCTTTGATGTAAACAGGCTCCCAAGGCTCCTTGTTCGGGGGCGGTACGTATTGACGGCCCGCAGTTTGATGGCTATCAACGTGTTTATCACCTCGATAACCAATCACTGCGTCAGCAAATACCCCTTGGAAATCGGGGTTTTGTAGGTAAGTTATGCCAACTTGAGCATTAGAAGCCCCAATCTTCAAAACGTATTTTCGGCGTATCAAAAGCCGCATGATAGCTAACCGCTGATCACGGGGAATCCCAAATCGGTCGTCAATATATTTACCATCAACGGGTTTACCATCAGAATCTCGAAAGAACTCAGCAACTCTCACCAAATTTTCCTGCTTATAAGAATTGTGTCCCATGTTGTTTCCTTAATGTAGGGGCTTGTTAAACTGCTCAAACCAGGTTTCAACTTTCTCAATGGCTTTGTTATCTCCCCCCAAGTCTATGTTATAAACTCGATAGGTTTCATTACCTTCAACCAGTTTACTATCGAATCGTATCTCTTGAATCTTGATACTTCTGTATTCATATTCGTCAAGTTCAAGATCCCCATCCACAATTGATGAAGATAGAAAATCTAATATTTCAGAAGGGATAAGATGTTCTGATCCCTCTTCAATGGGAAATTTTATACGAGTGACCTTCATTTCACATCCAAAGACTTGATCAACTTAATGATCCCGTCCTTTTCAGACTTAGCCCATGTCCAACGCTGGCCGGGTTTCTTAATGTTGTTTTCCCTGAAAAGGGAACGAGCACGTTTTGAGTCCATGTTGATGGACTTGCAAATCTGTTCGAGTGTTATTTCATTTGCCTTTTCAACCAGTCGCTCAACCCTGGTAGGCTTCTCTGCCTTATCCTTTTCGGCGGTAGGCAGGAAATTCATCCTCGAATCATCTTTGTTTGCCATGATAATTCGAAGAATTCTCTTGGCTTTTGAGGTTTTTTCGAGGGTAGTGTTGAGATAAATTTCCGCTGCATGCTTGAGCGAATATTTGTTGTAAGGGATGAAATCTCTCATCTCCTGGGAGGTTTTGTTGAGTCTTTTCGTGTCAATAATCCCGTTTTCCATGGTGACAAAGTGATGGTATTTTTCCCCTGAACCGACGAGCAAGAACGTGTTACGTCGGTGATTCAGGAAAACGAGAGATTGAAACTTGACAATCACTGAGTTAGGTTGTTCCATTTGTTCACTCCTGTTGTGATATTTTCATTATATGTTTCCTTGTAACCAAAAGAAACTTTATTTAAACTTCTGGCCGATTTTCCGGTCGATGCGGGTTGCTCGACTCAGATTTGTGTTCAATCCAATCCTTGCGGGATTCGTGCCAACCATTCGCCCATTGATAGTATGGTGGGGTTTGAACAGCGTACGGGTTATCGGTGTCCGGTTTACCGTGAAGGAATGCGCGGAAACCGTCATACCAGACCGAGTTAGAGACTGTCGTCATATCGCAAATCATTGTCCTGTAGTATTTCATCAGTTATCCTTATTATCGCCCATGAGCGTTTGAAAATGTGACGTATGCAATGATACACGATCAATAAAAGGAACGTGTCATGGGCGCCAAAAATCGCCGTTTAGGGCGAAAAATATTGAATGATTTTCTTGATAGTGAATGATGCAATCACTCCACTAACAATCCCCATCAAATACACCATCCAAACCATTACTTCCATAAAACTTGTCAAATCGTGCATGGCATCCTCCAAAGAAAAAGGGTTACAACGTTTCCATTATAACCCTTTGATTTGATTGAGAAAACTGTTATTGCATGCCGGCGGGTTTGCGTTTACATTCGAAGCCAGCATCCTGCATTGCATCGTACACTTCTTCCGAAATCTGGCAACGGACACCATTAGCCGCATGTCGCAATGCCAGAGATTCGGTGGGGTCAGGGGTCACTGTCGATTGACGAACCATCTCCGCAGCTGCAACTTCGAGCACGCAGGTATGACTGTCTTTCGACGCACCAAACACCCCTGAAAATCCAGCGACAGCAAATCCCCCTTGAGCTGTTTGACCGCAGTTCATTTGTGAGAAGGAACTTGCGTACGCACCAAGTACAGGTGCTGAGACGTTGCGAATCGTCTCCGTTGTGTGTTCCGGAGTTTGGCTGAACTGGATCGTCCCTTGAGCCACCGATTGAGACTGGGACGTCTGATCAGCGATCGACGAGCTCTGCGCATATGCACCCCCTGAAACCAGCAGTGCCCCGATTAAAAGTAAGGTCTTCATTTTTTGTTGCCCCGAGGTGAGGGGCCGAAGCCCCCCCATTGTGTTTAGTTGCTGTAGTTGTACGATGCGTTCAGGTTGCCGTAGCCGTACGACGAGTAATCAACACCAGCCCCCGCTTTCGAGTCACCGTAACCTTGGCCGCTGGTGTAGCCTGTCGAGTAGCTCGACGTTCCAGAAGAGCCATAAGCACCACTGATCGAGCCGGCAGCTAGGCCCCCATACGTAAAACCGCCAACAACACCCGTGCCCCCCGCAGCAATCCCGTAACCCGACGAGGTGCTGTATTGCGAGCTTGTGCCATTGCCATACTGGCCCGATTCAGCCATCGAGCCCCCCGACACGGAAACACTGGAGCCAAAACCCCCGTTAACCGAGTAGCTGGTTTCCCCCGAATCATGTGCGAATGCTGACATAGCTGCAAATGCCAGAGCTGCTGCAATGATGGTCTTCTTCATTTTACTTCCTTTAAGTTGTTTAGCGCAAGGTCCCCGTTGCGCCGTCGGGTGTTTCAACTTTGACTGCTTCCCACTTCGATAAGTTTTTGAAGCAAATCATAAGGG
>Ga0265357_1000003_pt1 | contig 56852 bp, 54 predicted proteins | sample NZE5metagenome_FD_189081 | JGI IMG/M metagenome (GOLD analysis project Ga0265357, IMG submission 189081) | Rhizosphere microbial communities from Maridalen valley, Oslo, Norway - NZE5 | ecosystem: Host-associated > Plants > Roots > Rhizosphere > Soil | place: Norway: Oslo | collected 2017-09-15
AAAGACTACCACTGCCTATTCTTGTCATGCAACCTCCTGAGTCGACCCGAAAGAGTATCTGAAAACATCCTTCGTATCCGGTCGTCCTACTCAACCAATGCAATTGTATACAGCTTAGAGGCTATGAAATTAATCCTTCCCTTAATTGAACAGAATCCCACCCTAGCTTTCGATATCCTGCTCATGCGGTTCATTCAGCCGTTAAATAAGAGTTTTTGCACTCTGCCAATGTTGAGTAACCAGCGCCCAGGATATTCGAGCATCGAAAAACGAGACATAGATTGGTCTGCTTACCAAGCTCAGTCCTTTAAAATGTATACCCACAACATATAGTGCCGAAACTTAGATTCGATATCGAAAACGACAATTTCGACCTCTTGTTCGCTAAGTTGGCCGAGAACATGGGGCCTTTGGAAAAGAGCCAGTTGCCCAAAGAATTAATGTTTAAAATGTTCCGGCGCGGGGCCGTGTATGATGCCAAATCTTCTAACAAACTTGGTTTAGCTGGGAAGATGTATGTGCTGCTAAAAGCGTTAAATAAACGCTGGATTTTGATGGTAGAGGACGAGAAGGAGGGCATGACTGAGGGCGAGTTTCTGGCTTGGAAGGCGTCTTTAAAGAAAGGAGGGAATACCGTTGAGGAAGCTGGAAAGCTAATTTCGCACGGAGATTTCTGTTTGGCGGGAAAAGAATTGATGGATACGTATGGGAGGATGAATTCCTTATCAGTTAGCCCAGCATACAACTTTTTAATTCAGAATAAAAATCAAAAAAATACAAAGATTGGCGAATATAAGACGCAAATGGAGTATATCTGCCGATTTTTATCCTTTTACGAATCCCAAAAGAAGAAGTGGGTAATGAGTATAGGCATCGGAATGCCCGAATTCCTAGTCCTTATTTTCCTCTACCACGGCCGGGAAATGGTTAGCAGTCAGATATATAAAGAGGTTTACAAGTACGCTTACAACGCCAGCGGCACTCAAATAAGACTAGCCTTCGGCAGCCTGCAAAGGAAAGGATTGGTGGATAAGATCGGGCGAAGCAAGGGCGTTAAACTCAGAATTACAGCATTGGGGATAGCTATGGCGAACGACATTATTTCGAAGTATGCCGTTAATTGCTGATTATTTGATCGGTCTATTTTGATGCTACCGGTATTTAATGTTTTTCATGGAACAAATACAGTTAACTTGGTGTTTAACGTAATAAAAATGCCAGCTAAATTTTTCAAAACAGAACCCCAAAGAATTTGCTCTAAATGCGAAGGGCCATTAGAAGAAAACAGGATCGGCCGACAATATTATTGTAAGCGGTGCCAAGCTGAAATCTCTAGGAAGACTAGGAAAAAACACTCGGAATTGTCTGAAGACGAGAAGAAGCGAGCAAATGCCAGATCGTATTTGAATCAATACGTTAGACGTGGTGTGATCAAGAAGCAGCCTTGTCAAATTTGCGGCAATCCCGAAGTGCAGGCGCATCATAAAGACTATTCCAAACCATTGGAAGTTGTTTGGTTATGCAAACCATGTCATATTGAAATGCATAAAACGGGGAACGATATGGATTTTGAAAATTCAGTCCTTCCGCCAATTACAGGCAGGCGTTTTACGGGAGCAGGGGGGAAATGCGGCAAATGCGGCGGGTCTACGGAAGACAGGCCCGGGCAACGGTATTGCAAGAAATGCCATAACGAATATATGCGGCAATTTAGGGCTAAAAAGAATGAGGAAGTGAAAAAGGCCATGGAATTCTATAAATTGCATAATGGCTAAAGGGAATATTATACAGTTAATGGACGGCTTATACGAATATTCTTTGCCGCCTGAGCCCAGAGACGAAAAGCTAATTCTGAACTACGATAAGAAAAAAGAGGACCAGATATGGCGGCGGCCGGAGATAAGAGACGTAAAGAGGATGACGGTAAGAGAGAGGGGAGAGTACATCGAAAAAATGGACGACTACTTCTATAACGGGATGTGGATGTTCATTGGCGGTGAGTTGATTTGGATAACAGGAATGCATTGGGACTTCATGCAGATGTCTAAATGGGAGTTTGGGTATGCTCAATATTTGGAGCAGCAGCGGTTTGACTTTTACTTCCGGGACTTGGTGCGGAAAGACCCTTATTGTTACGGCAAAGCGATTTTAAAGTGCAGGCGGTGCGGAATCACAACGGAGGAATTAGAGGAAGCAATATATACCCTTATTGAAGATGAAAACCACAAGATTGCACTACAAAGCACTGATCACCCGAAATGCATCCAATCGCTTTTGCGACCAATCATTGATTCGTACATGGAAAGGCCCCGCTGGATGCGAGGGATGTTCTATGCGCCCAACGGGAAAAAGCCGAGGAATGCCTTAGAGCTTGTCAATAATAAGGTTGATGTTTTAAACGATGTGCCTGACGATTATTTGAAGGGTACTGTTATGGCCTATCCCACCGTTGCCCATGCGGTAGACACCTACAAGAAGAAGCTGATTATAATGGACGAAGCCTTTAAATGGACGGAGGCATCCATTGAAGAAACGCTTGGGGTCAACAAAAAATGCGTGGTGGAATATGGGATCAAAGGAAAGGTCGATGTGCTTTCCACGATGGGAGATTCAGACGACGTTGCCCAGTCCGTTAAAGAAGGGTGCAAAATAGTCTATGATAGTAATCCAAAGATAAGGGATGCCAACGGTAGAACGACTAGCGGACTTTACGAATGGTTTATTAGCGCCATTCATTCAGCGGATATTCCAGAGGAACACCGCGACCCAGCTTATACAAAGTTCGGAAAAATAAACAAGGATAGCGCCGAAGCCTATGTAAAAGGGGAAGTTAATAAACATCCGGCTAATTCCAAAGCGAGAATCTTTGAAATGCGCCGGTTGCCATTGATAAGGAAACACGGATTGCTGGCAGCGACGAGCAAGGATTATCTACCGGCATTAAGGATGCAAGATAGACTTGACGCACTGAACCTTTTGCCGAGAGACAAAAAACCGTATGTAAGAGGCAACTTTAGTATGCCGGATATGAAAGGGCGAGTTTCATTTGAACCAGATGAAGGTGGGATATGGTTGATCGCTATCCACCCATTTTTTTCGGCAGAACGGAATATTGATACTAGAAATAGATGGCGGAGCAGTGTAAAAGGTCAGTATTTGAAACCTACCAATCCTGAATTTGTAATTGGGTACGACCCGATAAAGTTTAAGAAGAAAAACACTACAAGCAAAAACTTGTCATTAGCCTGCTTGGTTGTCTGGAAAAAGTTTGATTATTTTGGCAGTGGAGTTGTAAATGAGTATTGTGCGTTGATGTTGCATAGGCCAGATGATCCAAAAGACGCACACTTCGAAGCGGTAAAAGCCTGTAGGTATTACGGCGCTCCGATAAAAGTGGAAAGAAACGTAGGGGATACCGATGATGTCTTTATAGATAACGGGATGGAAGATTTCTTATTGACTGACAAGAAAGGAATTTTCGGGATGCACACGACAGATAAGACAACCGAGAATGGCGTTCAGCGGTTGGCCACTAAATTTGCCGCTCCAAAAAATCCGGAGGAAGATAAAGATCAGGTAGAGTGCTATCCTTTTGAAGATGGGCTTTTGGATTTCATTAACTTTGACATTGCCAATTCTCAAAATTCCCACGTAACGATGGCGACAATCATGTGTGAATATGGAGCCGATCAACTTGTATTTACAAACACTACAGACAACAGCGTACAACGGATGCTAAAAGCGTCTCAATCTGTGTTCCCTCCGGTCAGATGATAAATAAAAAACAAAAATAAATATATGATCCCGGTTCCAAACTTAGAGTTAGTGTTAATCATCCCTGAAAAATTAGAGGATGAAATTGATTTAGGAGAAACAAAAATAGTCAAGTCGGATATTCAAAAAGAGAACGAAAAAAAAGCCCAGAATCGGGGAACTATATTTGCGGTCGGCGACGATGTGAAGTTCTGGAAAAAGGGGGACTTTGTGTCATTTTATCGGGCCGCAAGCACTAAAATAGAAGAGGATGGGAAGGTTTATTTTACCATAAATCATCAGAACATTCTTTGCAAATTCGTGACAGATGGGAAAAAATAAAAGAAGCGTATTCGATAGGGTTAACCATTTCTATGATCGGCTATCTATCATCCCGGCTCCAGACCGTGTACTTATCCGGATCACACAACAGCAGATTCAGGATTTGATCAGCAAGGAAATTGTCCTAGAAGATGGGACGAAGAAAAGATTATTCTTCGAGCCGATCCATTTTGAGGAGGGGTACGAGCGAAGATTTCAACAAAACGTTTGTGTAGGAGAGTGCATAGCTGTGGGGATAAGTGTGCATGATGTAGAAGTAGGGGACACACTTATTCTGGATTATCTCGTGTCTAATTTGACCGACGACTGCATAGGTTTTGTAAAAAAGGACCAATTGATTTCTATAGTGGCGCACACGACCTACCATGATACAAACTCACCCCTTATTAATGGAAGGAGAGCATGGGTAAAAGGAGATTATAATCATATATCCAGGATATTGGGGATTGTGAGAGGGGAGGAATTGATTCCGTTCGACCCATATGTTTTTATGGAGTACAAACCAGATTACCTAAAAATAGTAAGTGCAAGAGGGGAAGCAATGAGGGAAACAAATCCAGTCGTAGTCAGAAAAGTGATTGCCGTTCCTGAAGATTGTATTTTCAAATGCGGGCAGGCAATTTTTTTGAAAAAGGACGATTGGTTCGACAGAGAAATAGCGGCGTATCGTATTGCCGTCGCATTTAAAGGGGATATACTTTTAGCTGATGACGAAATTTCTTGTAAATAAGATCAACGAAAGCGGATTAATTGGTGAGGCGACCGATTCTCGTTCCGTCTCTCATAATCTAATGCTGATAAGTCAATCTTATTTTGACGGCTTTATGGTTGAATTGGAGAACGGAAATTTGCCCTATGCTATCCAGATATGCGTCTGCGGTCGATACATCACGTATATAGAAGTATCAAAGGATTACAAGTCATGGCTGATGCGATTTTATGACCTGCGAAACGATAATGATCTTGCCTTAGATGCCGCGAAGTTCATTCAAGAAAATTGGTATGGCTCCTACTATTTCAACTGGTTTATGCAGCTTTTTGAACGGCTAAAAGACCACTACTCCAACAACTACGATGCCGCCGAACTCCTTCTTGTAGAAAACGCTGGGTTGCTGCTAAACTGAATTTTTCCGCAGAAAATAGAAATATTTGCTAGTTTTATAGAAATTCTGTAAATGGCCAAGGAGAAAAAAGACTCGAAAAAGCCCTCCCTTAAAGATAGGACCAATTTTTTCAGTGATTTATCGTATTTCCCGATTGACCTTAAGAATGAGGTCTGGGCGGCTCAGGTAATTTATTTTGCAAAGAAAAATTGTAAGAGGTTTCTTGATCCCAAGCGGGCGATAAAATACAGAAAGACAGATTTGCTAGAGATTGATGAAAAAGAAATGGATCAAATGTTTGATCCCATAACTCCCGAAGGCGGCGGCGGACTTGCCACCTATGTAACCGCTGATCGAAAAGCCAATCCGGTCTATATTCACTTACTCAATAACATGCGGGCCGAAATTCAGCGCATGGGCAAACAGATAGAAGCCAATTTTACCGATAAATACTCTAAGACACGTAAGATGAGAGACAGCTATAAGGCCCTTTATAGCCGTCAAGTTCGTTGGATCATCAATGACTTTTGTAAAGAGTTGGGTATCCCAGGCATCTCCGAAAGTCAAGATCCATACAAGTGGATCAAAAACTTTTCAGAACACCAACAAAAAGGAAACGACGGAAAGGAGATGGGTAACGACGTAGTTTCAAAATTTTCCGACCTAATAAAAAACAAAATCGAGAGCAATGAAGATTTGATGCTTTATAACGAAATGGTCTATAAGGGGGATTATGAACAGGCTATTGAAAAAGGCATCGATTACTATATGTTCAAACTCAACCGCTGGGATGATCGATGGGCGGATGAAGTCTTTGATAATCTCAGGCACTTTAATAAAGAATGTTTAGAATGGTATACCGACAGGATAACCGGACGGCCAGTGATAGAGGGATTTGATCCGGCCATTTTATTTATCAGCCCATTTCGAAGAAAAGATGGTGAAGATATTCAGTATTATTTCATTGAATATGAGATAACTTTTGCTGACTTTGTAAAAACATGCGGATTCGGATTGAAGCCGGAAAAGCTAAAAGAAGTTTTCCTTTGGAATAAAAGTCAAGGGACTAGTCATGGTATTGATTGGATTGAAAACGTAGAAAGACCCAATCGAATAAGAGATGATGCTATGATTAGAATAGGCAGATGTGGTGTTTTGTCTCAGGACTATGAAATAAACATGGATGAGGTGGTTGCCAATTGGCCAAACTACGAACGAACGGGAATGACATGGGATGTCTATGTCAAAAATCAATATGAAATACAGCGAAAAGAAAAAAATTACAACGTTTGGCGTAGTTTTTATTATATACCCCCGACCGCTGCCCAGTTATCCAATGCTGACTATGCATGGCAGGCTAACTTTATTTTCGATATAAGAAAAAATCAAGATCAATTTAGGACCGGAGAGGATGGGCGATACTCGAAATGTCCACTTGTTATTTACGACAACTCTAAACAGGCATCCACTACCGATATTGTACAGGCGTACATGGGAAAGATAAATTTCGCATGGAATTCTTATCAAAACTGTTTAGTTAACGATATTGACGCTACAATACTTTCAGATGAATTGATGGGTGGATTATTGGCTGCAGTCGATGAGGAAAACGCCATTAATCCTGGTGAAGGAACAGAACCGACAGGTGGGAACGAAGTAGAGGCCGCTCAAGAACAATTCAGGATGATAAAACAGTCTGGGAAAGGATTTTTAAAAATGGTTGACAAGCAGGGCAAGCAGATTATAGACCCTCAAAAATTGATATTGGTTTATAAGAATGGGTGGTTAGACAGGGCGGATAAATTTCTCGGACAAATAGTAAATCTTTATAGTCAACTTAATATTGCACTCGGGAATGATCCCAACGCGGCAAAGCCTCGCGTAACTACAACCGGAATTCAAGAGGCCGTTAAAGGTAGCGACAATTCTAAATGGTTCTTACAGAAGGCTTATGAATTTATCGTGAAGGCCACCGCTGAAAGATTTGTTCGATACATTTTGATGTGTGGCGAAGAATCGAAGGAATTGGGAATAACTGATCGTTACGATGAGTTTAGAAATATACTCGGGGTGACAGACGGATTATTAATTGAAGGGATGGAGGATGTGCCTCCCGAGTCGGTTGGGTTGTCCATAAACTATGTGGACAATTCTGGTAAAAAAGAATTTGTTATGAAGTTAGCCGAAAACTTAGTAGCACAAGGAAAGTTAGATGAAGATATTTTATATTTGCTATTGGGGGCTGACAACTGGAAGGAATCGTTCTGTCTGATGAGAATGTCGCTCACTAAGAAAAAGAAGGAGGCCGCGGCACAAGCCGAGCTACAGCACCAACAGATAATGGAGCAGAAAGATGCTGATCTAAAAATAGCACAAGCCCTTCAAAAAGCAAAAGCAGACGGAAAGGACCAAAACCAAAACAATCAGGGAAGTATAGATGCTAGGTTGTTGGATCTGGAAAATAAATTAAAGGCTCAGACAATGGCCACTCAGAAAGAACAACTTAAGAATAATAAAATTTCCGCAGATAACAACAAGGCCCAATTACAGCGACAGAACGAGACGGCTGATGCATTGCAACCGGCGTCGGTCTAAGATTTATTTTCCTGATGTCTACGACGGATACGATCTTCCCATTTTAGGGGATCGTACTTGCGGACATCGGAAAATTGAAAACCAAAATCAGACTGCGTTGCCGAATCGGTTTTTTGATAATCACTTTCTAATGTCTTGAGAAGTGTTTCAGCTTTTTGCCTGGCTTCAATGGCTTTAATCATCAACTCTCCTTTCTCTTTATTTATTTTGGCTACATCTATTTGATCGATATATTCAAAAGTTTCAGTTATCGCCCCTCCCTCGGCTACAGAAGTGCCGGTTTTTTGCTTGTCGGAAGTTCGTTGATTACAGAATAGGAACATTTTATCATGGTACTCCAATAAAGAAATAATTTCCCGCCATCTGGAATCGGTGCAGAAAAGTAAGTAATTAAGAATGACTTCCTGTATGGCGTCATTTTGATATTCGATAATTTCTTTGTAAATCCTATGGGAGGGATCTACGCTGATACCCGATAAAATGTATTTCTTATTCGCCAAACGATCTTGACGGGGGTTTAACCAAGGACTTTCTTCAGAATATGCGAATATTACGAAAGCGACAATAGCATTCTGATTTAATATGGTAAGATTATGTTTGTATACAGGACGAAAGATTGTGTGAAGGTTTATAAGTTCTAGATCAGGAAGATAATTTTTCTCCAAATCAAGAAGCATCTTTTGGGCGAGAATAATTGAATCATTTGGTTTTTGCATGAGCTTGTTTTATGATTGAAACTCCACTTCGCTGCTTTCCGTTGTCGTATAATATCCCTCTTTTGATAGATACTTTTTGTGAATCTTGATTATAGGCTATCACATCTATATTAACGCATTTTTCACATGGCTTAGAGCTTAGTGATAAAATTTGGCTTATTGGCAAACCGGTCCTTTCCGAGTCCAGTATTAGCATTTTGTACTGCACCGCATTGAAACGTTGACTGTAAATATTGCTTTCTCGGATGATAATGCCTTTATAAATTTCAACAATACGGTTGTTTCTAGGCATAGATTTTTGGAGTTGAAATTAAAAATAATGGGTTTTGTTGCCACAAACATACAAATTATTAATAAAACACCCTTTATTTTACTACTATAAAGCGTTTTACATGGCAGATGAAACTTTAACGGTGAACGATATAGTCACCCAACATGCCGCCAAAATAAAAGAAACTACCGAGGTCAAAAATCCAGAAGAAAAGAAGGTCGAACCAGTAGTAGCTCCCGCAGGCGGCGCGAATACCGAGAAGAAAGAAGATGCTCCCGTAGTTGACCCATACAAGGGATTACTCGAAGAGTTGGGATTAGAGAGCTTGGACGCCCTGAAGGAGCGTTTGAAGCCCAAAGAGGACAAGGTAGAAAGCTCAGAAGAAATAGAAAAAAGGGAAAACCTATACCGGGTAGAAATGCAGAAATACGCTGTGGAGCAAGGTCTGATGAAACCCGACGAATTTACGAAACTGGAAACGCTGAAACAAAAGGATGACAGGACCGCCGTTTACGAAAGCTGGCTCCCGGCCTGGAAAGCAGAAAATCCGGATGTTGATCCGGCAGATGTGGAAACAAGGGCAAAAGAAGATTTTGAGTCCGAGTATCATCTGAACAGCACGAACGAAAAAGCAAAGGCTAGGGGACTAGCAAAAATAACGAAAGAGGCGACTGAAATGCGCTCCCCGCTGGAAAGTTCTTATACAAGGGTAAAAACAGAATTTGACGAAGATCGGTCGATCAAGAATGACCTGCCCGCTTATAACAAAGCATTGGCAGGAGCCATTCAGGAGAACATCCCGGCAAAAGTCAAGCTGTTTGAAACCAAAGATGGAGAGGATACGGTTCCGGTAGAAATTGACCTGACCGACGACCAGCGCAAAGAAATTTACGCAAAGGTCGATAAGAAGCTGAGAAATTCCAGCACCTTTCAGTTAGTCAAAAAAGGCGACCTGAAACAGTTGCAGGAGATGGCTAAAAGGGAAGCTGAAGCCGAAATTTGGGCCACACAGCGCGAAGCCGGACTGCAAAAAATAGCTGAAACGTTCCTGAAAAGAGGTGATGACAAAGGGTACAAACGCGGGTCGGTAGGAGCTAAAAATCCGTTCCCATTGATTCAGGATAACAAGAAAATGGACGGTGGAGATAAGGGAAGCGCACAACAGCAGGTCTTGGACTCCTTACAAGGTAAAAAGTAGTTTTTAAATAATCAGATATGGCGAATTTAAACACGTTCCAGTGTGATGCTGGTAACTTCTCGATAGATCAAGTCATTGCGGGTCAAACGCCGCTAGTGATGTATGATTCCTTAAAGCAAGCCGCTTTGTTACCTGCCATCCGGCAGTTAAAGAGCGGCAGCGGTGCGCAAGTAATCATGCCTTACGACGAAAGATCGCCGGAAGCCCTGTTTTCGCAGATGATGGCCGCGTTTGGTTCTGAAAACAGGACCGTTCCGGCCAATCAGTTTTATTGGCTGGAATACGATTCCTACGATACGCTGACTTTTGTTATTGACGGGAACAGCAATGTAGGCGCTCCGGGCGCATCGGTGAATGGGACAATCGACGCCCTTTCGTCCAGCCAGGTCGGAAACTACACCAAACCCATTGAAGGCTACTACGCTTATATCAAAGAACTTAACCGGCAGAAAGTCTTTATCACAGCCGTCAACAAGACAACCAACGTAGTCACCTTCACGCCGATCAACGGCCAATCGATCAATTTCTCCGCTTATTCCAGGTATACCATTATCATCGACCCTCTCCGGCATTATACCATGCTGGATACGAATCCTATTGCGGTAGAAGGCTTGGTGCTGAACCCACCTACGATGTACAAAGCATACGCGCAGAAATTCGAAAAAGGATTCTACGTAGATGAAAGCGAAATAGACAACTACGTATATGACCGGGATTTTAAGGTCATCAAGGGTCTGAATACAAAAGGGGAAGCTGTAGATTTCTTCTATATTCCCGCTCTACACGGTCAGTGTGAAGCCTTCATCAAGGATAACATGAACATAAACTTGCTGTTCGGTCAAAGGGACTACGGCAACGCGAAGGGCATGGACGGACTCGTTCCAATCGCTACAACCTACGGCATGTTCAACGCCGGGTACGATATTTTTTCCAGCGTATCACTGAAGCAGATTTTATTCGGGATGATCAAAACCCTTCGCCGGGTGAACGGTTGTAACGAATACATGCTGATCCATGATTTCGGTTTCTGGGAGGATTGGTCCGAAAGTATCGGACTGATGATTGCCGCATCCGGTCAGAACTACGTGTATCAACTGTTTGGCCCAGGCGGCATGGGAGCGAGAGATTTCACCTACTTCGATTTCAAATCATTCGAGGCATTCGGTTACAAGTTCACCCCGTACATGATCGATATTCTGGATCATCGCCGGTATGGGAACATTTTGGAATACTTCGCACTGATGATGCCATTGGCCAAATTCAAGGATCAGCAGGGGAACACGATTCCCTTCATTACCTTCTGCTACTTGGAAGGTGCTGAACCTGCGAAAACGAATAATATTTTCCAATACGATTTCAGGATTCAGGGTGGAAGAACTTTAAATGTTTATGTTAAAACCACCTACGGTATCGAATTCCATCGCCCGACCGGATTGGGCTTACTGACGAAGCAATCTACTAACTAGTAGTTTTTATATTGAGGTCGCTTTATTGATGAATTTTTTAAAAAAGGTATTATGTCAGGAGGTTATGTTATCCAGGTAGGCAACGAAAGGCCGGGAGAGGCAATTATTGCGCAAGTGAATAAGAAAACGGGAGAACCGACGGGGCCACAGATGAAAAGGTACATCCCGGTGGGGAGTCACTTGATCATCAATCAGGCCAGAGTTTGGGGAAGGAGAGTGATTGCAGGGAAACCTAAAGCAGATGGAACGGAAATCGAGTTTAATACGCCTGGATACAAAGGAGAAATTGAGTTTATGGATTGGGGAACACAGGGAGGGTATGCGATAGAAATTCGGTATCTTCCTCAAAGCCGGTCACTCGATTTCGAATACCAGCAAAATGTTCAAAAGATCGTCGTTAGGGATAATCAGGAAGGGAATCATGTAAAAGGGGCATCGATCGTTCTTAGCGCCGGAGAGAATAAGTTTGATTCGAAAAAAGACGAGTTGTTTATATCCTGCTTACGGGTTCATCCTTCAAATAGGGATAGTAAATCAAAGAATCCGGACCCGCAGATAAAAGGGTACAAGTATTACGAGGTCACCGACGAGCATGTAGATCAGGGTTCGATCAAAAGAATCGAAACGAGTATAGAGGCCAGTACGTTCGTAAAGAACCTTTCGAACAAGCCAAGCGAGATAAAGAACTTGTTCAAGATCATGGGGGATAGGCCGGAGTTCGGAGAAACAAATTTGCTTTCCGGCGACCTACAGATTTATAAAGTTCTTTTAGAGTATGCCAATGCCGAAGCAGTTGATTTCTTCTACCTGATTGGGGAATACAAAAGAGGGGTAGAGGACGCTTTCAGAAAAGCAGAATCTTACAAGGCATTGGACTTGACAAAAGACGGACACATTGCCTTGGAAGTGAATGGTAAAAAGAACTTGATCATGTCAGACATCAAGGCAAAAGGAGAGGGAATGATTCAGTGGATGTTAGATCATTATATCGAGGACCAGGTTTTCATGGCAACGCAATCATTTAAAGAATTGGTTTCAAAGCTAAAATAAGCTAAATGGCAAACACGATTTTAACAGCGGCATACGCGCTCTATAAGGCCCCGCATTTTACCGGGTACGATAGCAATAATCAGATATCGATTAATGCGGACTTGATCGGAGCTTTTACGCCCCGACCAGCCTGGATTAAGCGGTATTTGGTGCCTGGCCAAAACCAGATTCAATATCTGGTAACCTTTGAGCCGTCATCCGCAGACCTTGCAGATCCAAACATCTTAACCGGTGTGTACGTCGAACAGAATGGCCAGGGAGTGGTCATTGATTGTATCTCCGTAGCCAATGCAGAAGCAGCCTTTAACGGAACCGGAAGCCTTACTACAACCTATATCGGTCAGCCCGGAGGCATTCCACTTTTTGTGACACCGACCGCGCTTGCTTATTGTATATCTCGCGCCGACAACGGGTCCGCAGATGCACATGGATTAATTTCTCAGGCTTATGTGGGTCAGTACACGGGGAATATCCGTTTGAGGTCTAATATTTCGGGCATTAGCCACTATATTGCCTTCAGCTATACTTTCCCGATAGCTCAATTGTGTCCTCAACCGGGAGTACCGTCTACAAGTTGGACTGCGGATACGGTGGTAGCAGGCGCGTGTACGAGTTAAAAAATGGATTAGTAAATCAATAAAACCTGGTGGAAATCAGGCTGAAAACCACTCGATTAGGGTGGTTTTTTTGTAAAGATTGGGTATATTTGGTGAAAGTTATTTTATGCCAGGTAAGCTACAATTAAAAGGTCAAAAATTCGGTAGGTGGACAGTAATTGAGGATGCTAAAGAAAAAGACAGATTCGGATTTAGACTTTGGAGATGCCAATGCGAATGCGGGACTATATCGACTGTTAGCGGCAACAGTTTAAAAATGGGTACTTCTCTTTCTTGCGGATGTCTTAGAAGTGAGAAGTTTGCCGAATCAATAACGAAGCACGGATTTGGTAAAAAAATACACGGGTCGGACAGGTATGAGACTAGGGAATATTCTATTTGGCAAAACATGAAGCAGAGATGCTATAATCATAATTTTAAACAATTTATGGATTATGGGGGAAGGGGCATAGGAGTTTTTGAGCCATGGATTGAATCTTTCGAAGCGTTTTATAAATACTTGGGTCCGTGTCCTTCTAAAGATCATTCAATAGACAGATATCCAAATAATGACGGAAATTATGAACCAGGAAACGTTAGATGGGCAACTAAGAAAGAACAGGTAGAGCACAGAAGAAACAACAGGTGGTTCGAATACAATGGTGAAAATAAAATAATTTCTCAATGGGCTGAAATATTAGGAGTTAGGCACAATAGGATATTGTACCACCTAAAAAAAGGGAGGCCGTTTAGCGAGATATATGAACATTTTATAAAAAGAAAGAATAAATGCCCAGCATAAATATTAATAGTTCTAATATCACTTCATTTGGATGGAGTGCTAGTGTCAATATTTATTTACGAAGCATAACTTTTAACCTACTTCCGTTTACTACAGGACCAAATCTTGCTGGTCGTCCGGTCGCGTTCTCGGTCGTTGATCAGGACGGGGTTACGCTTGCATCTATCAATTGGACAACGCCTCAGATAGCGAATGCAGGAGCAACTACTTCATGGCTGTTAGATTTATCTAGCGTCAATTTTGCCTTCTTATTTCAGACGTATGCGATCTATGCAGCTATCCAAGATACGAACGGGTCCGTTTATCAGACGAATGTTATTTATGCGACTATCTCTCAGCCGGTCAGTTTAACAGATCAGGGATATGTTCCGGGGTGTTTTCAAATAACACCCGATTGCGTCAACAATGTATTGACGGTTCAAGAAATTACGTTGTTGGTTTACAATGGCCTGACTCCATTCGGAGTGCCGACAAAGACGGGGATTCTCTCATATCCAACCGGGACAATAGCAGCACTAAATTTTTCCAATACCCCCTTCTCGAATAATGTTGTTTACACAGGTCAATATAATGTAACCTGTACAACCGTGGCGACATATGCAATAGGGAATGATTGCTATGTCCTAGTGAGCTATCTAACCAACAACAACTTCCCTGTTACATGCGCCAATAAAATGGCGAATATCCTTTGCTGCATTCAAAAAGTAGAACAGACGTATCTTCAAAATTGCAACAATGCAATAGGAGCCAATGCCAAGCAGCAACTATCCGATATTTCTTTGTTCGTCATGAACGGACTTTTGAAAGAAATCAGTGGGCAGGATTCTCAATTCGAAGTAGATTATATACAAAAATATTTAGGGTGCAATTGCGGCTCGGGTTCGCTCAGTCAAAGTGAGTTTACACCGATCAACCCGGCAGTTACTTCCATCGTTTTGAATGGAGTCGGAGGCACTACCATACCAGCGCCTACCACTACAGGGAACACAAAGACATATAATATTGCCTCAAATGTCTACCAAGTAGTAAAAGGGAATACTGGGGACTTAGCCTTTACCATAGGCATCAATACCGCCATTTCAAACACCGTTCAGTACATCATAACCTTCAATTATGATACAATGGCCGGGTATATCCTGACAGCCATTGCAGATGATCCTACGTTGTTAGCTCAGTTGAATTCATTGGTAACGGCAGCGGGGAGTATTTTGGGATTAAATGGCTTGTGCGTTATCAATACCTCTGAAGTAAACTATTCCCTTTCTCAGGCGGTGACCGGGTCTACTCTTTTGGTCAATGTGGTTATAAACGGGAATACCTATGCCGCTCCTGCTAATCTATTCGGGAACAATCCTACGGCGGTCGCTGCTTGGTTGAATAGCCTCACATTGGGAGCTTTCAGCGCAACAGTAACCAGCGGCACCCTGACGATCTTATCGGTTAATAATACCAACGTCGCCGCCACCATGACCTTCAGCAGTCCGAATGTTACGCAGGCATTCCAGGCCACTAGCGTTACTTTGGTTCAAGTCTTGCAAGCTATCATCAATTTCTTGTGCAACTTAACAGCCCTTCAAGTGGCATTAGGTAATGCACTCACACTTTGCACCTTGGATTACAATAACAATGTCGTCCAAACCACCTATCAAGCCAATACCACTCAGCAGTCATACAATGGAGCCTTGACAAACGCGATTTGCAATATTTGCAACAGGATCAATACGCTTGTGGCATTCACTTGCGCAAAATTGCAGGCCCTTTTCTCAGACAATCCGAATGCTACCTTCAACTATGCCAGCGACCGGTTTTTGTCCATCGTAGGCGGAGCTTGTACAACCTTGACTTCAAGCCAGGCAGCCATGGCATTCATTAATGCCGTTAATGCTAACACAGCAGTAAAACAGGCTTTTTGCGCCATTGTCTGCACTACGCCTGGAACTTGCCCAAGTATTTCCGCCGTCAATTTCAATTCTACAAGCACAAGCACGATTGGATTTTATGGCGTTACCTTTTCGCCCGTCCCTACGGCCAACCAGATTGTTACCCTGCAATACCGGATACACGGAACGACTACATGGATCACAGCCAATAGCGGCATAAATCTTTTCCCGAATGGAAATATAAACGGGACTACTCCGTATCTTATTACAGGATTGACTCCCGGAACGACTTATGACGTTTCGGTAGGGAATAATTGCGGCGGAACGCCATTCATTTCCCAAGTCACCACGCAAGCCGGTGGGGTTCTTAGCGGTAATTTCTTATTGGATAATGTGATTTATGCTATATGCGGGGATTCTCCAGTTATCCTTTACTCGAATGTTGCTTTCGGTCCGGGAACGACTATGTATACCAATTCCGGTTTGACCACTCCTGTAACTGGCTACACTTTGATTGCGAACACATTAAACGGAGCCATTTACAATCTTAATTCCACAACCGGAGTAGTAGGAAGTGCAACAGGAAGCAATTGTACATCCGGTACAGCAGGAACCTATATTTTAGGAACTAACCCCGGAACGATTTGCTCTGGTTCTACGGTAACGCTCTATACAAACGGAGCCTTCGGAGTAGGACAAGTTCTTTATCTGGATAGCGCTTTGACTACTCCTGTCACAGGAGATACTTATGTTGTTCAGTCTGCAAGTACTGAAATATTTAATTTGAATTCGTCCACTGGCGTCGTGGGATCATACACCGGATCGTCTTGCACCGGCAATACAGTTCAGGTTACGAGCGATATGGTAGGATCTCAAATTACATCCGTTAACGGCATTGTAGGATTTGCAATTACTGGGGGTAGCTTCCCTGTCAATCCTGGCGGCGAAGTAACGGGAACGCATTCGGCTTTCACCGGGTCTATTTCAATAACGATCAGCGGAACGCCTAGTGTTATTCCGTCCAGTGTGGTATTGGAAGTGAACGGGACTGAAATAAGCTGTATTGCGATTACATCAGCAGGTACGTATACTTTCCCATCCAGGACCTACCTAGCCACGGATCAGATTTTCGTTGGCGCTAATGGTTCCGGATGCTAATAAGATGTTTAAAATAAAAAAATGTGCTTAACCGTAGCAAATCATCTCTTCAAAATCTATATACCGCGCTCATTTCGGTCAGCAACGGTTCTCAGAATTTTTTCCTACCCCCATGGGTATTCAGTTCGATGATTAACACGGCCACCTCTTTTTTGATTGACAAATGCGTAGCACTATATCCAGACAATGCTCAGCTTTTAGATATTATTGCTCCCTTTGTGCAAGTGGCCTGCATTCCACCATCCGGAGGGTTAATATCCTTGCCGACCAACTACCGGAATATATTAGGAGCGCCTAGCGTTATCGTAAATAAAGCGGGTGAATGCGGGGAGGTTGTTGTTCCAATTTCCACAGCGCAACAATTCTTAACCGCTACTTTAAAAGGAGGATGCCAGCGCCGACCGATTGCTATTGTCCCGCAATCAGAATTTGATTACCTTACAACAAGTTCTTACAAGGCTCCAACATACTGGAATCCGATTGGTTTCAATACCGGTCAGAATGCAGAAACAGGACAGGTGCAGATACGTATATGCCCAGCGGATTTGAGCAAAGTTTTCATCCTATATGTACGACAGGAGTTGGTTTATACGGTGGGTTACGATATGAATCCGGATGATACCTGGACAATAAGTGCCACTACAACCGTGGATACGGAGTGGGGTAACGCGGCCTTTCAGCCTCTTTTTAAGGCGCTGAATCATTTGTTTGGAATTTACGCAAGAGATAAACAGTTTTCAGATTGGGCGCAAGCATTAAGCCAAATAAGTATAGTATGATGTTAGATATTTTGATATTCGTTTTATTTCAGGGGTTGGCTATCAATGGTTTTCAGCAGGCAATGGATGAGGGGATGATTTTTGAATGGTACAAGAAATGGCTGAAAAAACAAAAGACATGGTTCGGAAAGCCAATGGGGCTGTGTATAAAGTGCAGTGCTTCAATTGGCGGAACGATTACTTTCTGGCCTGCCGCTTTGTACGCTTTCGGATTTCGGCCTATTGAACTATTTGCGTGGGTATTTGATATTTTTGTTTTGGTGGTAGTTAACTTTTGGATTTTTAAAAGACTGTAATGCTACTAAGCACTCTTAGTGAATTAAATTGGCAAATGTACAATTCTGGTCGCGCCCGTGCGACCAGCAGGGACTTTAGTCAGAAAGACGTACACGAGTTTTTGAAGTTAGCCGTGTCCGAAGTTTTTAGGATATATTACAACGCAAGCAGAAGAAATAAGGACGGGAACGGATTTTATTTTATATCCCCTTTGCTGTCTATAGCCCCATTCAAATTGGGGGAGGCTAATTTAATAGGCATGAGGCGGGCGGATATGGCGGGGTTTGATATGTTCAGAATGCCGCACGATGCCCACATAACGAACGCATATCCAATTGGGTGTAATAATGGAGGGGACTATAAGTCGATTGATATTTTAGAAAATCCGGGGGAAGAGTATTTCTATGCGGGGAATCCAAAATTCGGTTCATTCCAATTCGGGGTGGTGAAGGGAGTTGGGATTAATACGTATAATCTTCCGCCATGCGTACAAAAGTTGGACGTAGAGGCTACTTTTGATGCGCCCGGCTTAGACCCTGACATTTCCAGAGATGTGGCTTTCGACGCCTCAAATTTGACCTTGGGCAAAATGCTAGGAATGCCGGAATTTATGAATAAAGGAATCGACAATAGTTACACCCCTCAACAAAAGAACTTGAAACAAAGACTTTCTAATCAACAAGCGGAGGTGCAACCATAATGGCCAGATTCGACCCAGTTTTCGATGTTATCGATAGCTTATGCCTTAGGTCAGGCGACCTTCAAAGGCGTAAGAAAGGGCTTTATCTGGATTGCGCTACCGATGTATGGAACGATCTTAACGAAACAACACTTCGGATAGCAAAGAGACTTAAAATCCCAGTACGGAAGAAATATGAGGTAAATAAGCGTACAAACTCGATAGAACTGCCATGCAACTTTAACCGTTTGAGTTCAGTAAATGTTGTCGACGAACGGGGGGTAATTCATCCAGTGTACCGAAACTTATCTATCCACGACGATATTGTTGATGTTCCGGCAGAAAAAAATTGCGCCTGCGAAAAAAAGTGCGGATACAATCTTTGCAACACTATAAAAGGGTATGTAGCTATTCAAACTACGGTATCAGATATTTTACCGAATGGAAATCCTGTTTCGTTTAATGCTATTAGTCGGTTGGCGGTAGGAGATAATGGAGTGGTCTATCGAGAAAATCAGGGCATCCAAAGAGTGTACACCAATAGCGTTTGGACGGATACTATTTTGGTAACGACCTCCACTCAGATGTGTCAATGTGAAACGGACGATAACGGGTGTATCTGCGATACTGAACATAATGTAAATCTACTTTGTGAAAGTTGCGGTATTCGTAATTTTCAAGACAATATTAATCCAAAAAACCTAACCACAGTTACGGAACCTTATGCGGTCGGCGGAACGGCAATGTGCCCTCCGTCTCCAAACGACGACGAATGGGTTTACTACTGCAACAATAAAATGGATTGGTTCTCTATTCAATGCGGGTGTGAACCGGGTAGATTCAGGAGAGAATACCGAAACGTCTACAACATTTCAGAAAACGGGAACCGATTGGTATTCCCGCATGATTTTGGATTTGAAAAAGCATTGGTAAGATTTTATGAAGATATTGACCTGAAAGATTTGGTGATCCCATATATCGCTAAGGATACGTTTATGACAGGAGTACAGTATTTTTCAATGAAGCAAAATCCAGAGCTAAGAGATATGGCCGGGTCATTCGGTCAGCAGTATTCAAGGGAAAAATGGGGGTTGTTTTTGGAATTGAATAAAATGCGTATCGCTGAATTGGGGAAAACTATTGCGCCTAGAGCGCACGTACCTTCGTACCTAGATCATCGGGAAGATCGTTATTATGGATACTATTATTGATCATGGCACAAAAAGAGGAACAGATACTTCCGATATTTTTGCAGCAAGATAACGCTGTTGAAAAATTATTGCCTTCAGAGGGAACTTTCATAAAGGGTTTGTGCTTTGATATCAATTCGAACCCATCTGAGGAAGCTGGGACAGTCAACGGAACAGGCGAAGGGCAGAATATGCTTGTAATGTCGCCGCAAAGGTCCAACCAAATTCTTTCAGGCATTCCGACAAACTTTTACCCGGCAGGATGGAATAAAAACGGGGGCAGTTTCTTTAGTGTAGAAACTAACGAACTTTATTGGGCGAATATCAACCAAAACGGTAATCATGGGTTGTATGTAGTCAACTGCGATACAGGAGCGGTCAGTACGATTGTGGTTGATCCGAATTTACCGTTTAGTGAAGATCAGGATGCCTTTATGGCTGATCATCGTTGGTCAATTCGTTTTGTTCTAAATGCCAATAAGCAGATAGTCGAAAAGTTTCTTGTCTATACGAACGGCAAAGGCTGGCAGGGATTTATAAACGTCAATGCGGCTATTGCAACCAGCGGGTTTAATCCTGCTCTATTCCCTTACTGGCAGCTTACTCCTCCGCATTTTGACCGTAGGGAGTTGCTGGAATGGCCCATGCGTCCACCCATGTATTCCCCTTTGGTGGCGACGATAGCTAATACCCCGGCGCTCATTAATCAAGTAAATCGGTTAATAGATACGGCTTTTCAGGTAGCGTATCGATTCAATTATACAGACGGACGGCAGACGACTGCAAGCCCTTACTCCTTACCTCTCATCATAAAGTCAGAAGATTATCTTAGTAATCCTAATATCTTACCAAAGACGGCCCTGTTTACTTTGTTCGCCGGGTCTTGCATGGTGGAAAGTATAGATATTTTTATCCGAAAGAACACAAATGCGGTTAATAATATCCCGCCTGAAACGGAATGGTCGGATTGGTATTTGTATGATACGATTTATAAATTTTCTGGATCATCAACCAGCGATTCGTCGGTCTTAGGAACACCTTATTGGACAAGAACAAATCCTTGGTCTAACTATAACTACAATTCAAATCTGAATCAGATTCAATACACCTTCGATAATTCGAATGTATTGCAATTGGTAGATCAAACTGATTTTATTAGGGTACAGAATGATATTCCACAAAGGAGTATCGGGCTGAGTGATTTGGGGGATGGGCTAGTGCTAGTGAACAATCGAAGGAATTACGACAATCTCAGTAGTCCGATTTTGGGAAACATGAGTATCAATGTGGCCGAACGACCGCAAGTAGGGTGCTTAGTTCCAACGCGAACTGTTCAGCTTTATGCGTATATCGGGATGGCGACAGATTCAGCATGGTATATTTCACAAGTTGGATATTATAACGGAGCGGACACAACAATGAGGTTCGGCGGGTTGAATTATGGAGGAACCAGCGGATCGACAAACGTAGCTGGAATAGATTTTAATATAAGCAAAGACTTCGGACTGAATTTCGCAGACAAAGACGCGTTTCGATGCTATTTGAAAGGGACACCATATTACGTAGATGGACAATGGTATCAGGTGAACCAAGATTTTAGTTTGGTTGCGCTTCCGGCTCTGCTCGACTTTAGCAATCCCGATGTGTTGACATTAGTTAGAAATGTTTTCATTTCGGGAGGTTATTTTGTATGCGTGTTTACCTTTACCATACCAGCAGGTCGATATATCGCTACCATAGGTAGGCATAGTGTACCAAGTGCCGGAGACTTTCAAGATACCAGTACTTACATTTATGGGATAGCGAATTCCAGGTCAACCAGTCCCGTCAATTCTCAAACCAATACACTAAGACCGGATGCTATTGTTACTTATTCTAAGGAAATAGAAATTGATTGCACTGCTAATGACATAGATGTGTGGGGAAATGGGGCTGACCTTTTTTATATTTACTGCCCTTATGTAAGTATTTATAATTTCAGATTTATTGAAGGATATTTTCAGGAGTCACAGGACAGCCCGTTAGGCATGGAATTATACTCTTATCAAACTCAAACCGGCGGATCAATAGGAGGAAGTGATTGGGGAAAGTATACTGACAAAAACGGATTTTATTGGGCCTATATCGTTAGTTCAAGTGCCGGTATTTCCGACGTTCATATCATCGGGAATATCAATTGCGTTCAGGTCAACTTTGATATAAAAACCGCTCAGGGCGGAACAGGGTGGAAACAAAACCCTACTGCTTATCTGTCCGACCACAACGCAGGGATTATAGGAGATTGTAACCGGGTTCTTTTATCAGGTACGATCACTTCGTTGGATGGGACTATCCCTTACTCTAATATAGCCGTTTCGATCAAAGATGGGGCGACTACTTTAACGAATGAAAATGGACAATTCACGCTCATCATCCATAATGGATTTCCAACGCCTAGAGTAAGTAATGTTTATGTAAACTCAGGGGGTAACTTTGTCATTACGATAGCCGATTGTGGGTATATTCCGGTCAATCAATACAATGAGAATTTAGTGCCGTGCGTTCCTTGTAATATCAGAAATTATCCTATCCCTTTGAATATGATGATTTATATTCAAAACACAAGTCAGCAATCTTTGAAGTCAGGGGGTATCTATGTTAATTCTATAGTGTTAGGAGATTTGGCAGGTAGGCTGTCTTTTATGAATATCATCAGCAAGAATCCTGTTCCATCCTTTACCGAAAGAGGCAATACACTGGCTACATTTTTTCAATGGTTAATTAATGGCCCATTGAATCTAAACAAAATTAATCCAGATTGGAAATGGATAGCGCCAGGGGTCAGCAAAAACCTAAGGGAATCAGCCTATACGGAATGGGTTGGAGATTATATTGAATATATCGACAACAACGGCAATGTGGTCAGTGACCCGTCGAGTGCTGTTTACTGCTCCATTAGCATTACGAGTTTGTACAATTACAATGTTGCGAGGAACTTTTCCACACTGGCTACCTATCAATTTACGCCGGGAGATAGGGTCATCATAATGGACGACGGGAATGGTAACTTATTGACAGGGAATCCTATTGATCTTAAAATACTCGGGTCTAACTATAATCAGGCCGCGCAAACATCCGGCCTAATTCCAAGTACAAGTACCGTTCCGATTATCAACAATAACCTGAGCAATACCCAATCCGTCACTACGAGCGTAACAGACGGCTCAGGGACGACCGGGACTACCGTATCCCTTCAGACCGTTCAAAACCAACAAGCCATTACGATATATGTCTTGTACGACCCAAGGCTCACGCCGCTCATCAATGCAAAAGGGTTATGGATAGAACTTTGGACGCCAGCGGATCAGTCAGCCATTTTACAGTTTGCAGAGACACAGGGATTCTATCCGATCATCAATGGGGAAGTTGCTGAATTTACCGGGTATGAAAATGGTGTTCCGACTTATGAATATCCAACAGAGATTGACATTACTTTTTGGGATACATATCTTTTCCAGCGAAGCATAACCATACCAACCATCGGGGATAAATATTTTTCGCATCCATTCGAAAGCCCTAATATAAGTGATACGTTCGGCTATGATCTAACCAGCGGTGGGCGAGTTAACTTAAATAATAATCTGGCAAAGCAAATATGGGTAGAAGATGAGGCGGCGAAGTCAGATAATTTTATTGTAAACGGAACGTTAAACGGAATAGGAACTTTCAGAATAGCCAATGCCAAACGGTTCACCGATTTCAAGTCTGGTCAGATCAATATGGTCGTCGCTGTTCGGAACATCGTTTTCTTCCTTTGCGAAAACGACTTTTTTGTAACGGACTATAATTTCCAGTACATTTTCGCAAACGCACAAGGTATATCTGTAGCTAATTTGGATGAAGCACTCGGCTCACCGCATCCAAAAGTAGGGAGCAATTACGGCATGAGGATGGAGGATACCGGAACGGTGGTTATCTACGAAGATGGGATTTCATGGTACGACAGAAAAAATCAGGCATGGGTAATGTCTGACTATCGGACCGCGAAAGATATTAGCCTGTTCAATCCTAAAGCAGGCGTGACCGGAGGAATGAGTTCTTACCTAAACAGTAAGACAAGGGCTATATCCAATTGGAATGCGACGGCTCCAAATTCAAGCCGTTTTGATGTGATTGGAGGCGTGGACACCGAAAGGGGGAATCTTTATCTAACCTTCCGCCCCCGCCGTAATAATAGCAATGATCCAACCTCCTACGGGACTACCCGAGAAAACATTGACCTCAATCATCAGGAAACATTAGTCTATAACACCATTACCCAACGATTCGTTCGATTTGAAAACTTCACTCCTGAAGCCTATGGAATGATGAAAGGGAAGACAACCGGAATACAATTGGTTACTTTCGCCGCCGGGGTACCGTATCTGCATAATTCTGGTAATACTTCGTTCAATTTCTTTTACGGTACAGCGTACGACCCGGTGATTATCGGAGTCTTCAACCAAAATCAAGAGGTAAACAAGGTGTATGCTAACTTAGTGCTGGATATAAACGGGCCCGGCATGTATATCGACTTCTTACGAACGAACGTACCCAATAGTTTTTCTTATGTGCCGATGAACTTGGTAAGGAAAGTGGAAAACAAGTATGAGCTAACGCTAATGCGCGATTTTTTCAGTTATTTTCCGCCGGGAACCGCTGACGCCTTCCGATCTACGATGATTGACGGGAAACGGATCTATAACCTTTACCTCCTGTTCCGACTGATTGGTGACCCGAACAACCGTGGAAAGTATTTTGAGCTCAAAACCATTTATAATCTTGTAGCGGACACCGTGAACCAGAAAAAATGACATATTGCCTAAAATATGAATTGGATCAACAGCGGTTAATAATGGCCATCGTAAACGACAGTCGGTCAGTTATCCCCGGTTTAGGCCCCAATGCCAACGGGCAGGCGGTTTATGCCTATTCTCAGAGCTTAATTCAGCAGATGGTGCCCGGGGTTATCCTTTACAGAATCGCTTCCGTGAACGGGAATTTAGGCGGAATTTGTGCCATAAATACCAATTCTGGCTCAGTCGGGACGATTTTTACTGTTCTGAGACCTGCCGCCGTACCTTTTTTGAGTGAAATATCAACCGTAATTACTAACTTCATATCCAGCAACGTTTTTCTTCAAGACATTCTATATTAACGACATGGACAGAAAATCATTCTTCAAAAGAGCTTTATTCGCAGTAGGAGCGGCGGTCGTTCCGAATGTTATTTTAAACACTATTGATAAATCCGGCAAATGGTCCCCTGCCGAGGCTGAGGAAGCGTTCAGTCATAAACTTACTCCGGTGGTCAGAATGCCTTATAGTGAAGAAGGCTCTGAAACTTTATATTGGCAAATGGAACGACATTTCAGAGAGTATGATCGAACGGTTAAAGCCAAAGAATTTTATTGGGCTGAATTTGACTGTGGCCCTTATGAATTTAAGTTACAGGAATTGAAGAAATTCAAAAATGTATAGATGCAATCCTTAATACGAAAAGAAACAAACAGTTTGATAGATGCCGTTGAAATGGCATTGTTGGAACGGTTTCCACCAAAGGAATGCGACGTGAATCATAGTTTCTTTGAATATCTGTATGTCAGAGAATGCGTACTTGAGGCCGGAATGCGTGTAACTTCGAAAATCCACAAGCATAGACACCCCTATGTGATTATGGAAGGAACCGCAGAGGTTTGGATAGATCGTGTCGGCTGGCGGCTAATTGAAGGCCCTTATTACGGGGTCACCGAAGCCGGGACGAGGCGCGTCCTGAAGATCATTAGAACCTGCTACTGGTTGACATTTCACGGCCATCCTTTGGGAGATTCAAAAGATTTGAATGGAATAGAAGCCTATGTGATAGAGCCTCATGAAAACGAATTTATGTGTACTATTCCTTCACAACAAATTGAAAATCAATGTCTTGGGTGAGCGTAGGTGTGGCCGGTGTCAGCGCCGGACTGAGTATTTATAAGGGGCTTCATGCGGAAAGTCAGGACCGCAAGGCCGCTCGGGAAGGGGCTGCTTTAAAGAGACCGTTCTATTCAGTTCCAACAGAAGACCTAGTAAATCGCAACATTGCGGAAAGCCAAGCTCAACAAGGCTTATCATCCGCCGAAAAACAATATGCCGGTGAACAACGTGAACGCGGTCTTTCATCATCCGCGCATGCGTTGAGTGAAACAGGAGCAAGTGTCAACCAGTTCGGAGAGTTAAGCCATATCTTCGATGACAGTTTGAAAAGCCAATCGGCCCTAGACGCTCAATTTCACAAGAGCAATATAGAAATGTTTACAAAGGCAAACAGTGATATATCCGCTCAAAAAGGAATCCAGTTTGGCATCAATGAACTACAACCTTATGAAAGTAAATTGAAGGAGATACAAGACCGTCGAATCGCGGCAAAGACCAATGAGAACAACGCCGTGAATGAGGGGATAGGATCACTAAGCGCGGCGGCAACGGGAGTAAACAGTTATATGAAAACAAATCCAGGGACAACAGTGCAACCGGCAGCGGGTAGCGCCTCTCCTTATAATCGTACTTTTGGTTTGGCGGATACGGGGGGCGGTCAAGCTGGTTCTCCGGCGGCAAATTATGGTAGCATTGATCCTAATTCATGGAACCCGGCAGCGACGATACAGCCGGTTGATTCAAGCGACAACAGTTAAATATGGCAGTACAGGCCCCATCGTTAAGCGAACTCACCAACATAAAGCCGGAAGCGACTATCAATCCTGCCGTGGTGTTAGACAGCCGGGATGCCGTGCATGAGCTAAACCAATCCGCCCAGTTCAATGCGGAGATGAAACAAAAAAGGTATGCACAGCAACTTTCAGCACTAAAAGATATCTATCAGGATGCCGGAGCTATTCAAGCAATGCCTGTTATGCCGCAAGACAGGCCGTTGCTGCAAAAAAAAATGGGCGATATTCTGACTACCATTGGGAACGATCCTCATGCGGCGTTGGGTGGTCCTAAGTTTGCCGAGATTCAAAAAGGGTTGGGGGAATTGAGATCGTTAAGCACGCAAAGCAAACAGGATTTACTTTATTCCGATGCGCATGATAAGATCATGGAATCTGACCCATCGTTAGCTACGCCGGACAATAAAGAGAAATCATCCGGTTTTGATAACGCACCACTCGGACAACGTAAAAAGTTCTTGTTCGATACGCCGGTAAAATTTGATCCAGAAGCGGCAATGGGTAAAATCTTACAGCAAAAACAAGTGGCCGTTCCTTATGCCGGAACAGGATTTGAAGGTCCACACAATGAATGGCTGATTCGAGAAACGGGGACTACATACAAAAGAGATTCGGCATTAGGAATGTGGAATCAGGGATACGAAATCGGGACGGATGCCAATAACCAACCGATAAAAAAATGGGCTGCTGAACAATTCGACAGAATAAAAAACGATCCTGCTCAGTTACAGAAGTTTGGAAATCCAAAAGACCCGCAGGAATTTTACCAGAACTTAGGCAAAATGATGTACGGGGCCGATAAAGATATTGTGGGTGAAAAGTCTTCTACGCGTGTCGCCAATCCATATTCCATGTTTGGAATGAGGCAAAATGCGGCTTTGTACATGGAAGCTATCCGGGAAGGGAACCGGGAAAAATTGGCAGCCATTCGGGAGAATCTTAGATTACAGGGTGCGCCTCAAAACGCTAACTTCCTAGTCCGGCAATACGCGAATGTTTTGGGGAATACGACAGGCGAACGAAAGCCGGTAGAGATTGGAGGAGGTAGAATAGAAAACGAGGAAGTAGTAGACGTTCCGGCCACTATCTTGAAAAATTACGCTGAAGGGGAAAAGGCAACCGTAAAAGAGGGTCAATCTTTCAGCCCGATAGTGGAAACGATTTTGAGGGGCAATACGCCGGACTTGACAACAAGAACAGCAGACGGAAATTTGAGGCTATCCGTTTACAAAAGGTACGACGAAGCTCATCCGAGACCGCCGGGTAAAAAAGTCGGGGACGTTGTTACCGATGCGAATGGGAATCCGGTCGTGGATAAGTTTAGCGTTGTGCCGCGTCGAAACTTGCTGGCTACACTTGGTAAAGGAGTTGTTGAAACAAAGATTCTGTCTTATTCAATTGACCAAGCGGACCGGGCATTGAAGAATCAGCCAAATGACGTTTTGGATAAGATCAATACCAGTGATGATGACGAAACGGTGATTGGTCAGGCTAACGAGGCCAAACATGATAAGACCACAAAGACGTACGGCTTGGGAAATAAAAAGTTCACCTACGGTCAGATAGAAAAGGCTGCAAAAAAATATGGCCTTACGGTTGACGAATATATGAAGCAAACTGGAATTAAATAATGGCAGGCACTACAAAATTTGACAGCGACGGAATGCCGATCCCGATGGCAGCACCAAAAAAGGAAACCTCTATTTTGGATAAAGATGGTATGCCAGTTCCAAAAAAAAAAGACGCCGCTGGCTCTCCTTCTCCTTCGGATTCTTTACCGATACCTTCGCAGACGGAACCACACGTAGATACTGGGGGTTCAAATCCGAAACAAGTAACGGCGAATTACAAGAATAATACACTCACTCCAAAAGACGTAAGTGATAAGCCGATGCCGGTCGGTCCTCCTTTGGAACAGATTTCAAGTGCGCTGAATAACAAGGGTAAGAACCTATCCGAATGGTCTAAAGCTGGTTCGGATGCCTACATAAAAGGGTTGGTAGATCAACACCAATCCGTTCAGAAAAAAATATCGGATTTATCCAACGATGATAGTTTTAGAGGCGGTAAAATGTACGTTCCAGGAGTAAGCGATGATAGAAAAGGGGAATTGGACAAGCTGAACGAAAGCGAAAAGTACTTTCGTGGTCAGATCAGTAAAGAGTACGACGCTAGAAAATCAAAGATAGTTCCTGAAATACTTGATAACTTAAAAGGGTCAGTCGGTGTTCAAGATTGGGTAGATGCGTACAATAAACCGGATCAGGAGATTGTCGGAGGGTTCAAGATCAAGAGCCCGTTGCAATGGAATACGGAAACGCACAGACTGACACCTGCATCTACGGAATGGGTGGCCAAGCATGTTGATGATTTTTTGAACAAGAAAGGAGATGCCGCTATCAATGCGCAAGTGTCAGGAGATTTGGATAAGAAAGATCGGACCTATCAGGATGTAACTAAATCGGTGGTTGATTACCTAAATACTATTCCAGTTCAGAAAAAACAAAAGGAATATACTGATGAATTTACCAAAAGGCATCCAGAATTAAAAGACGCCTTCAATGCCAATAAGGAGGTAAACGAGTATTTTTCAAAAGATAAGGTAGATGACCTGAACGCGAGAGTGAATATTGATCTAGACAAGGCTATCACGACCACGCAGCAAAAGTACTTTGGAAAAGACGGGATTGCTTTTCAGAATAGAGATTATGTAGGCATTCAGGAAAAGTACGCTACTTTGGTAGGTGAAGGTAAAATGTCTGACGCCGTCGCCCGTAAGCAAATTGAGGCGGAGATAAAGCAAAATCCAGCACTCAAAACCCTGAATGACAACTACGAAACAGAATTACGCAAGATTTCGGAAAAAACTCAGAAGGATTTTGAAGGGTATATGATTGCCGGTCTCAAAAAAGACAAGCCGAAATTTACCATTTATAAAGACGGCTCTGTAGGTCTGGCCGGGATGGATGAGGACAAGTACAAGAACCTTGTTCAACGGTACGAAGGTGGTCTAAATGATATTGCTATTGGGATGGGGATGGATTCAAATGAAGCATGGCAGAAACAAGCCGATCAGAAGGCTAAATCCGTTGGAGCGTTTTGGGGGTCAGCAGGGGGGGCCATTAATGACCTGTCCGGGGCCATGTCTAAGTTCATTTTCAACAAAACACAATGGGGCGCTAAGGACGTTCGGTATTACGAAGCCCAAGATATATCTTCTCCTTCCATCGAACAATCTCAGGTAGCGGCGGCATGGAACTGGAAAGGGTTGGAATCTTTGAAAGACCCCAATTTCTGGCTATCAAAAGTAGGGTCAATGGTTCCTGTCATCGCAGGGGCAAGCGCCGTAGGATTGGCTACAGATGGCGCAGGGATGCCGGAATATATCGGTTGGTTGGCTAACGCCGGGTTATTCACAGCACAAAGCGGCCTTTCGACGTATAATCAAATGCTAAACACGCGGGACGCTCAGGGTAATTTGCTGACAGAAGCCGATGCGTCTCATTATATGTCCACTCAAATGAGTGAGGACTTTTTGCCCAACGTGTTGATGATGGCCGTTACTTCCGGCACTTTATTCAAAGCAAAGAATATCGTTAAGCCAACAATAGGCGGGGCCGTCAGAAAAGCACTTTTAGGAACGGCAGAGGCGCAACCATTCTTTACATGGTCAGGATATAATGATTACTCCACCGCTCAAGAGGCACAAGGAAAGAAAACAGATTTTTGGGATTACATGCAGTCGAAAGACTTCAAGGATAATCTTATCAACGGAATGATTGTTGGCGGCGGCCTTTCTCTTTTACACGCGCCCGGACAGTATATGAAAAGCGTGGACAATTGGACAAAAATGGTCCATATGTCCGAAGGGGAGTTTAAGAACTTGATCCCGCAGAACTACGCACTCGGGCAAGAGTTCGCCGGTAACGGTAATGCTCTACGGGACGCTTTGAAACTTCATATCTTCAATGTAGACCCCGAAGGATTGAACGAGGAAGGTCGTAGAAACTTAGCTGACTTGAAAGCCGGATTGTTGTATAGTACCAACCTTGAAAGGAATATCCGACAAGCCAACCTTGACCCGAAAAACATTACAGAACTTTATCAGGCACACAACTTAGCACTAGCAGATCAACATGATTATCTTGCAGAACAATCCTCAAAAGACAACAAGAATCTATCGGATATTTATAAGAATAAGGCCAAAGATTATCGGAGCCAAGCGGAGGCAGCGGCAGGAGATCAGGCGAAATTCACTTATCTAGTCAACGGTGAAGGGCATCCTATATTCATGTCGGATCGGTCATTCAAAACATTGGAACAGGAAGGAACGATTGCTAAGTGGCAAAAGGATGGTACTATCGAAGGCGTTCACAAAAGTGATGATCCTGAATTTGCACAACGGTATAAAGAATTTGTCACAGCAAAGGACGAATCTACCGTAGAGGGAAAGGATATCATGGACCACGCCAAGGGTCTTATCGAAGAAAATAAGGATAAGTTGGGCACTTTTTACGGGGTAGCGAAAGAAAACCCGGAGTCCTTCTATAAGGCCGTCGCCGATCAAGCCGCTGGAAGAAATTCAGATGGCAGTTCATCCAATCAACCCAATGCAGAACAGGCCGTAAGAGATCAGTATGGTAATGATATTGTTGATTTGGCTAAAGTAATGTACCCAGAAGAAGTAAAGCCAGAAGCAGAAAAACCGGCATCGGGGTCGGACGAACAAAAGGAGCCTACCGGGGAGTATAAGAAAAATATTCGTGATGACTATTTCGCCAAAGCCGATTTCTTTACGCCGGAAGAAAAAGAAAAGTTCGCCACACTTGACGAAGCCGGACAGGATAAAATGATCGACGATAAGCGGGCGGAGTTAAAAGAAAAGTCCGGCATATCTGTTATCCAACCCGGCGAATTAAAGCCGCCGAATGTTATTCCAACAGAAAGAGGCCCGTCTAAAATATCTGTCATTCAGCCGGGGGAACTTAAACCACCGAATGTCGTCAGTCCAGAAACTATTTCTTCACCAATAAAAACAGAAAGCGATGAAAAAGCCAAAGAAGCCGAAGGGCGGGAAGCCCTGCTAAACGAAAAAGAGGGGGAGGATAAATCTACGGTGAAAGGTGACGAACCTCCCCCTTCTGTACCTCCGCCTCCGGTCGTCGGACCTGCGGAGGATGGATTGCATCCTCATGACAATGAATGGGTGTCCATCCAAAAAAAGGATCTTTCGGAGCGAGTGCAAAAAGAAAATGCCTTCACTCAAACTAACCGGGAGACGGTTGATAGGGTGATTGGTAGATTAAGCCAAGATGCCGCTAAGAATGGCAGGACGTGGCAGACTCAGGCTGAGTTTGAAACGAACGCTTTACATAATGAGTTTTTCAATGATGATGGGACGATCAAGCAAGCGTTTAACCCTACAACCGAACAGCTCGCATTAATCGGAATTCGATTGATGGATATTAATGGCGAAGCTGCTGTAAATGAATTCAACCCCGCCGATGATCAACAGACCGCCCGTACTGATTTTTTGGAAAATGAGCAAATGAAGGCCGAGCGGTTGTTAAGTTTCGGCGAAGCTGGTCGGGCCTTCCAATTCCGTCAGTCTCTTTTGAAGATGGGGGTTGACGGAAAGGTTCAGATCATGCGTAAAGCTACCTCCGCATCTGTAGGCGTAAAGATTCCAGAAAACGAAGAGCAGTTTAAACAACTGAGTAAATCGGATCAGGAAAAAGTTAAGCCGATCTACGATGCTTTCAATAAGTGGAAGGAGGAATACCAAAAAGAAAACAAAGCCCGTAATAGTCTGGATGAGAAATTTTCTAAGGAGGAATTCGATAAGCGTATTAAGGCTGCCGTCGCTGAGGCACTGAAGGGTAAAACTCCTGAAAAGGGAACGAGAGTTACCAAAGAAAGTTCGCAGAAGATAGCCGGTAAGCTAAAAGATTTTGCTGATAAATTTGAGAAATTTGGACGCGCCGACTTGCCAGAAGGCACCCAAAAGGCCGGATTCGGCCCTGACATTCAAAAGAAAATCGCCGATGCTATCCGGTGGATTGCCGAAAAAATAGCCAATGGTGATTTAAAGATCCCTGAATTAATTTCTGAGGCTATCGAACGCTTTAAAGACAAGGATCTAAGCGAAGATGATCTTTCCGAAAACATAAAAAGTAGTCTGAAAGATGCCGGTTTGGACGACAAGACCCTGAATGCCAAAACCAACCGGGAAGGCATTTTGGGCAAGATGAAAGAGATTGCCAAAAATTCAGACGTTAAGGCCATTACTCAAAAAATGGTGGATAATGGATTGGTCCGTGATTATCTCCATGATATAGCTAAAAGAGGCCAAACGGACCCGGAAAAGATTCTCGACAAGGGAGTGGAGGAATTGGGTAAAGCCTTCCCAGGATTGGACGCTAAGACCCTACGGGATGCCTATTTGAAAGAAGGCAAGTTTACTCCTGAGAAAAGTAAAGACTTAGAAGATCAGGTAAAAAAGTCCGCACAGACATTCCATGACATTACCGTTCTGCAAAGAGATATCGGAGCATTGGAAGCCGGTAGTGATCTTTATGGTGCTGACAAGGAAAAAAAATCCAAGATCATTTCCGATTATGAACAAAAGCTACGCGACGAAAAGGCCCAGTTATTGAAAGAACGTGGTCGCGCGGCCCGTGACATAAAAGACGCGCAAAAGAAGGCCGAAAGATTGGCCGAATACGATAAACGTATTGCCGATTTAGACAATCATCAAAAAGTATGGGAGAAAGCCAAGAAAGGTAAAGGCGTTGATAAGGACTTGGCCGCCAAGCGAGAGGAATTAAGGAAGGCGCTTATTAAGAACGGGGTTAAGTTGGAAACCGGAAGCAAAGATTCACGCGCCGCCAAAGAAAAAGTTATTGAAGCGCATAACGAACGCGTCGGTAATTTGAAGGATAAAATATCCGATCTCTTGAATGATGATACCGTTTCTGATGAAGATAAAAAGGCCCTCCGTTCTGTCCAAAGCGAGTTGAATAAAATGGGTGTGAAAATTGACGCCGGAGAGTTGGATGATAAGATCAAAAAGGCACAAGCCGCCGCAAGTCGGTTGCATACGACTAATATCACTAACCTGCTGACCGGGCGAAAGGCCGAAATTCTTTCCGATCTTAAAAATCTCAGCACTCAACTTAAAAAAGATAACAACTCCTCCCTTCAGGATATTCAGTTAGAGCAAGTCAAGAATAGAGAGATTACGCGTAAAGAACAGGCTGAACGTAAGTTGGCCGCCGGTGATTTTGAAGACGCCCACAAACTATCCGACTATAAAAAGGATGAGGAATTGATGAAACTAACCCGCGACCGAAAAAAGGCTGAACACGATTTAGCCTACCAAATAGACAAGTACCATAAACAGAATCAAGGATTTTGGCAACGGCAAATTACCCGTCTGCAACGTTTACAACGAGCCAACCTAATTTCCGGTATTATGACCAACGGGAAAGTATTGGTTGCTACGGTCGTTAAGCCCGTTTCGGATGCATTGGTAAGGCGGACGGTTGGCACAGTAACGACCCCGGCACTTAGAATGTTAGGGCTAAAAGGAGAGCGGGAAGTATTGAACAATGATGCTACAATCCGTTCTTTTGAGGATTCTTTCAAGGGTATGACGCAACGGCAGGCAGCCGAAAAACGAGGCACTACGACAAAGGCACTCGAAACAGCTACTACTAATTTACAGGCCGCAAACGATCAATTAAATTCACTCAAAGGAACACCTGAATACCAACCATACAAAGACGACGAATATACCAAGGCAGTCAACGATTATCAGTCCGCTCAATACGAATGGGCCGCTGCTGCCATGTATGATTTTATTGCTCCTAATTCATGGGCTGAACGGTTGAAAATTCTACAATCAGGTGTATCCACTTTTGAAGAAAGCATGGGCGGGTATCGAGGCACCACATGGGCTGATGAAAAGAGTAAACATGCTATCGGAACGGGCATAAACCGGATCATTCATACACTCGAAATATTTGGCCGTACCCACGGAGCCGAAAAAGATATTTCAGCCCGTCAAGCATTTGTCGAAGGGTTTCTGAAAAGAGCATCCGAAAGGATCAAGGCCGGAGAGCAATTGACGCCTTCAAAATTGGAGGGTATCGCTTTACAATCTTATAACGACTTTTTAGGCGGCAAATTCCAGAATAAGAATCCAGTAGCCGAAGCGATCCGGGGAGCCGAAGCCAAGGCGTCAGAAGGGGGATTTTTGGGGAAGGCGTTCGCTTTCTGGCTGCAATCGGTAACCCCTGTTTTGAAAGTTCCGTTGAATATTGAGGCGGAGGGCTTATTCAAATACACGGCTGGTATCCCTGTTGCTATTGGCAAAACCTTCTATGAGATAGGGATGGCCCTCAACGCTAACGATCTGACCATAAAAGATGGAATCAAAGACTTTAACGGCACAATGGACGCTATCAGGGAGCACATGCAAAGCCTACCAGCCGAAAAGCGGGATAGTATCATTCAATACTTTAATAAGGGCGCTATAGGTCTAGGATTGGCTATGGTGGCAGGATCAATGGCTGCCAAAGGTAATTTGGTATTCGGGGGAGCTTATGGGGAGGGTAAAAAGAAAAGAAAGTTCCTGAATGCCGATACCGGGGAGTTGGAAGAATTGAATTACGGCGAAATAGCCATAAACGGGCACAAGGTAGGTAAGTTTTGGTCAGCGGTAATTATGCACTTGCCCCCCTTGATGCCTGCCGTCATGGGGGCTACCTACGTTCAAAAGTACAAGGATGAACGTGGAGACTACAAGGATGAGGCGGACAAGGGAACCGCAGCCTTTGACGGACTTTCCGAAGTGGTTCGGACGGCATGGGAAGAATCCGCTTTAAAGAGCCTTGGAGATATTGCTCAGTCTCCTGCCAATTTATTCAATAGCTTTACTACTCAAATGGCAGGTAAAAACATATCTGAGTATTTCGATACGGATGCGGACGGTAAATTGATCGAAAGAAAAGGCGAGAATCCTTGGCAAAATATCCTACTCAGGGTAGGAGGCAGAGGCTTTGTTCCGACGAAAGAACAGGCTGAGGAAGACAGGGCCGACAAAATAGATGCCAGCCAGCAAAGGGTAGATGAGCGAAGAGAAAATGATCCTTATTACGAAAAAAATCAAAAATGATAACTTTAGTAATTATATTATTCGTGTTATTTATCGTTTATATGGGAACGAGAGGAAAGCACACACCAAAATGGCCAGATGATATTTTGTAAACTATACTACCCAACTGATGACAGCGAAGGGGGCGGAGAAACACCGGCTAAAAAAGTCGATGCCCCAAAAGATTACACTCCCTTAACTTTGGTACAGCGAAAAAATTGGAACGATTTCCTCGACTACCTCCAAAAGGAGGGCGTTGGCGGATCGGCAGACTTGGACAAACGGGATCAGACTTTAGGGCTTCAATACCTATCAAAATACAATAAAGAAAATCCTGACAAATCCATTGATCCAAAGTTAATCGATGATATACAATACGAGCAATACCAACTTAGAAAAGGAGATTCATTCGGAACAATGAAGCCGGAAGAATTGGCTTACGTCAGGAAAGGTCTCAACCCGGCTTATATGACAAGGCCAATAAGCGAAGTTGATAACTGGCTCGGTTCGCTAACTTCGAGAGAGTACTATCCTACAGCGCACAGAGGCACTAACACAGAAGGGTCTTACGATTTTGGAGTTGACATCGAATCATACGTTAGATCATTAAATGATAAATCCTTGTCGGATAAGTATAAGATTAAATCCACTCAATGAACAATGTTAAAAAATTGGGGATTTTAGGAGGAATGGGTCCGTCAGCCAGTTGCAATTGGTACAGGATGATATTGAATATCCTTGAAAAGAAATATCAACTGACCCAAGATGAGCAATACCCAGAAATGTATATCCATAGTTTATCAATGGGAGGATGGAGCGAAAGGGGCATTGAGGATAAAGAAGCCGTTAAGAAAAGTTTGTTGGATGCGATCAGAAACATGGAATATTTAAAGGTTGATTACATAGTCATAGCTTGCAACACGGCTCATATTGTGTATGAGTATTTACAATTCAATACTTTCATACCTATACTAAACCTGATAAATGAATGCGTCGATCATGTCAAAAACGCAGGGTATCATTCCATTGGGCTGATAAGTACTGAAAGCACTAACAGGTCTGAGATTTATAAGAATAGGTTTGAAGAAAATGGGGTTAAGTGTCATTCTCTTGGGATTCCGTATGAGCAGGGATTAATTAACGAAATAATCTTGTCTGTTCAAAGCGGTAAGTCTGGTAAAGAAGAAAGGGAAACAATGGAGTTTTTCATTAAATCTCTCAAAAGCAACGGGGCGCAAGCTATTGTGTTGGGCTGTACCGAATTGCCTCTGGTAATTAAGCAGAAGGATGTAGACATACCAATTATCGATCCTGGGTTCATTTTATTAAACAAGGTAACTGATTTTCTATATGAGAATGTTCCTAGCCTCAACGCTATCTGATACTATTGATTTGTTCGTGCTAAGAGCAGGTATAAATAATTCGAGGGTGTTATTTGTTGCTAACCCTGCTGATCCATTTAAAAGTAAAAGATGGGTAAATAAGGATAGAAAAGCATTTTTGTCTCACGGTTTTGAGGTAGAGGATGTCGATTTTAGGAGAATAACGAGCGTTGAGTTTAAGAAAAGAATGAAAGAATTCGATATTTTACACATTTGTGGCGGGAGTGCTTTATATATCCTAAAACTGTTGAAGGATAAAAAAATGTTTATGGTGATTAAGAACGCTATTAATAATAATCAGATCATTTATACAGGCACAAGTGCAGGGTCTATGATTATGGCTCCAAATATCTCATTTGCCTGCGATGATGAAGATGAACAAAAGGCCGGAATGGTAGGAAAGTTAAAGGATATGGATGGAATTGGGTTGTCCCCCTTTTATATTATGTGCCATGCTCAGGAAAAGGAATATATACCGTCTACTATAAGAAATATGAATAAACTTCATAAAAACAAACTGCCAATACTCTTTTTAAATGATAATATGGCTTTATGGTTTGAAGGTAAAAAAATTGAATTTCTAAAAAATTAACCATGCGTTTTTGTTTCTTCACGTACGACGGAGCGATCATGAGTGTAGCCAGAAAACTACTCCTTGAAGGGTATGAGGTAATGGTTTGCCAAATACGCAACGCTTCATCATTGGGTGTTTCTTCTTGGATCAACGACACAGAGATGATGGAGTGCAGAAAAAGAAGGCTATCCTTGCACGATGGGTTTATAGAAAAATATTCGCTAGAATCCACTCTAAGTTTTTTAAAATATCAGAAAAATAAGGACGACTGGTTTATTGTATTTGATTATAATAATCAGTACAAAATATCCGAAATGGTTTTAAAAATGGGGTACGAACACGGACTTTTCCCTATGGAATACGACTATATGATGGAAAAGGACAGGAAAATGGCAAAAGATTTTCTTAAACAGCATTATAAAGGAGTGAAACTTAAGGAGACAAAAGAGTTTAAAAAAGTAGACGATGTAATAAAGTTCGTTCAGGAATCTGATAAATTATGGGTCATTAAGAGCGACGGTAATTTTGCCGAAACTCTTGTTCCTGACAAGGACGATTTGGAAATGGGTAAGAATCAGGTCGTATCTGAATTGGAAGAGAACCGGAAAGACTTCGAGAAGGGGAAGATCATGGCAGAGGAAAAAATAATGAATCCAATCGAATTTACCCCTCAACTTGTTTTTTATGATGGAGAACCTATATATTCTCAAATTGAGATTGAAACAAGGATGTTTGGTCCGCTGGATATTGGTCCGCAGACTGGTGGGAACGAAAACATCATTATAAATACTCAATTAGACGACGCTATCAACAATATCATCTTTCCGCCGATAGTGTATAAGGAAGCAAAAAAGAGAAAAGGAATTTATATACGGGACGCTGGTATTTTGAGCGATGGGACTGATTTATATTTCACTGAATTTGCCGGGTGCCGGTGGGGCTGGGGAGGTATATTTTCTGAATTGTCCGCATCTATGAATGAAAAGGGAGAGATCGGCGAATATTTCATAAAATTGAAAGAAGGCGGGAATCCGTATAATTACAAGGTGGGGGCTTCATTGGCTCTTTACACGCTAGATGCTGATAGTAAGTTCGCTGGATTGCCTCAAAGCGATATTCCAATGACAATTTCTGAAAATGAAAAAGATTTTTTCTTGTATCAGGTCAAAAGGCACCCGGATAAAGATGCTATGGTAAATATAGGGTACAGGTGGTTTAGCTCGGCTCCATTGGGCTACGTGGTCGGCAGGGGGCAAACCGTTAAGGAGGCCGTAACCTCTTTGTACAATAGCCTTCATTACTTCTCTTTGAAAGGAATTTACTACCGGCCCAAATCAGATTTTCTATCCAAGGAAAATGAAAAGTGCGTGCTAAATAGACTTCAATTTCTGAAAGACAAGAAACTAATATCAGGTGATTTTTGATTTGTAGGGACAAAGAATATCTTCATTTGTAGGGACAAAGAGGGCATTTACTCGCTCTATAGATCTAATTTCCATTCCCAAAGGTCATACGCATGTCTACGTTTTTATGGGAAAAGGTCGTCGTAACAGCAAAAGAATTTTTAGGAGACAAAAATTTCAACGATTCAAGAGAATTTAGGGAGCCGATGTATCAGGCGAAATTAATTCATTTCGGATGGGAATTGCAATTTGCAGCCGCTACCGTTTTTGTAGAATTAGTTTGGCAGATAGCAATAGGGCGGGAGACAACGACGGAGCGCCAGCGATTGGATCGGTTGTTCTGTCCTTCGCCGGTCGCTACCCATGCAAATTTCCGGGGATGCCGGGAATATCAGACGGGGAATCTTCCTCAAAAAGGGGCGATAGCTGTATGGGTACGGGGGCAATCCTGGCAAGGTCATTTGGGAATCGTTTCGGATGTGTCGCCCAATAAAGATTCTTTCGATATTATAGAAGGAAGAATTTTAACCGGCAGCGATGGACATTTTATTCAGGTAAAGGAATCTAAAGGCAAATCAATTGATCAGCCTTTTAGCAGAGAGAAGTTAAATTTAAAGGGTTTCATATATCCCCCAAACAGGGAGATTGCATAATGTGGCATACAAAACTTTCATATTTCTTGCAGATACGGTAGACGGGAAAATCCTAGAATTCCCGAAGGTCTTTTCATTGAGGTGTGATTTAGTAAAACCATTAGGATGCGATATTGTCCGGCAGTATACAAAGACAGAATGTATTGTCGCCAAAAAGGTTTTTCTAATCTATTATGCAGGTCAAGTCTTTGGGAGTACTCAATTTACAGGAGTATTCCAATTTACACAGTACATGAATAATGCTTGTAAGATCGTTTGCGCTCCGGCGATTGTGACAAGAAACAATTGCCTTGTGCAACGGTATGGATGTAACGTAACTATTTTCAATAATTGCTCTGGCGGCTACAATGTAACGAGATTCGGGTGTGGTGTGACAAGATTCGGTTGTCAGGTTGTGAGGAATTAATTTTAAAACTATGGCGTGTACTATCGACGAAAGCTCATACCCCATATTGACCGGATGTCCCGGACCAAATGAATTGATAGTGGTTGCCAACGCGATAGGCGGATTGGATGCTAACGGAAACTATACGGTTGGCTATGCTCATAGGACAATGGGAAGCCTTATTACTTGCTTCCTGAATAGCATTGTCTTTGTTCCATTACAGTTTACTATAGGGGATGTTGGTTCGCCGATGACGGCAGGGCAAACGGTATTGCCGATTAATCAGGCCAATATCATACAAGACAGCGTGAACGTAATTTTGGGCGGTGTTGTTTTAGATCGGGATGATGACACTCAGGTAAGCTACACGGTTTCGTACACCGGTAATACAAGCATGACAATAACTTTCAATCAGGCGGTACAAGCCGGGCAGACATATATAATAATGTACAGTTATGCGAACTAAAATACTTATATGGTCTCTTTTGTTGATGACATTTTTTGGAGCTAAAGCGCAGCTTCCGGCCCCATCCGGATTTCCCTCCCCGTATTCAACTGGATACTACAGAATTGGTTGGATGCAGGATGATAGTGGACATATATTTCCCAACAGGACTCCAACTTTTACCCCTAAATTTCCTTTCACCGTCGTCGGATATGTACATACTGGCATTGATACCGCATTATGGTTATGGACAGGAGCGACATGGGAGGAAATAGGCAAAGGGGGTGGAATAGCTTCTTTGACGGGAGTTTCTCCCATAGTTTTCAGGAATGACAGCATACTATGTCCGACCTGCGCGGTTGGAGGCGGTATCACTCAACTTACGGGCGATGGAACAGCGGGACCGGGGTCTGGAAGTCAGGCGTTCACTCTCGCAACCGTTAATACAAACGTTGGGTCTTTTGGAGATGCGGCTCATGTTGCCGATTTTACAGTCAACGGGAAGGGATTGATCACCATAGCTGGCTCAATTCCTATTCAGATAGCTGAAAGCCAAGTAACAAATCTCACTTCCGATTTGGCGTCCAAACAAGGGACTATAACCCTCGGATCTACCTCACAATATTTTAGGGGAGACCTATCGTTGGCTACTTTCCCTACTAATCTTTCATCATTCACCAATGGTCCTGGATATATAACTGGGATTACAGGGATAGGGGCAGGTGGGGCATTGGCCGGGACTTATCCTAACCCGACATTACTCTCTGTTATTACGGCAGGAACTTGTACCAATTGCGCTCTTACATATAATGCGGCAGGGCAAATAACGGTGGCTTCCAGCGGCTCAGGCGGCGGATCTTTGACAGGCGGTGGTGGCTTCTCTCCTTTGTTCACCAATGGGGTGTCTGGGTCTACTCTGACGTTTACAGCAGTTAATGCAGCGGCCAACTCGGTATTCATGAATAACACCGGATCTTCCGCTCCGGCTGCATTCTCCGTTCCATCAATTTCTATACTTAACGGATGGGCAAGCGGCTCTATTGCGCTATTGGGGTCTGTTCAAACGTTCACGGCCACCAATACATTCAATGGTGGAATAGCAATGGGGTCTAGCATCAGTTTTGCGGCAAACAACACGTATGCCATTGGAAGTTCTTCAGACGCTGCTTCTCATGTGTGGGGCCGGACGTTCAATTCCGATGCTGCCGCCACCCTGTCCAGTACGACGGGCAATTCCGCATCTTTAGCTATTGGGGCTACTTCCGGGATAACCCTATTGTCAACAGGGCAAGCGGAGTTTAATAATTATACCGGAAGCGGGTTCACCGGGACGGTAAACGATAGTCTAGTAACCATTGATCCGGCAACAGGGAAAATAGGGTGGAAGTGGGGACAACCGTTTTTTATATATGCTGTTGAGGGGACCGGACCTGCCGGAACTCATGGGGATTCTATTCAATTGGGGACATCTTACGGGACATTTTACCAACCGGATACGATTTTTACAGCAGGATTTCCATTCTTTATTACTGGGCTACCAGGAAAGGGCACGGCCCTGTCTACCGATAGCGTATTGATCGAAACGATTGCAGGGCAATTATACAAATTGCCTATTCCTTCAGGAGGCGGTGGGGGTGGTAGCGGAGTGACGCTCGTCGGTCCCATCGACAGTGCGGCGGGATTGCCCAATGGTCTTAGGATTAATGGGTCAAGTATTTATGCCCAAAGCGCATCGACAACCGTTCCGGGAATGGTCAATAATGCGGCTCAAACTTTCAGCGGTCCTAAAGCATTTGACAGCGCGTATGCGAATAACCATCTTACGCATCGAGTTAATCAAGTGGGGGATTCCGTATTCTCGCAGGTAGATACAACTTGGAATTTCGGTACATCTATCACAGCTGGAACCGCATCGGGACAAGGGCTTCCTCATACATCCGTAGCAACTGCTAATATTTATCTCTCGTTGGGGTTTGCCTATCAACTGAATCACGATTTGGGAACTATAGGCATGAATAGAGGAATATCAGGAACAACCCTCGTTAAACGGTCGACGGGTGACAGTTCAATGATCGATCGTATCGCCGATATCCCCCGCTGGAATAGCAACTACAGATATATCACTTTCGAATATCTCGCCAATGACGCCAGAGACGCGCCGATTACTACAACAACTTTCGCGGCAGCGATGGTTACCGTGACCGATACCTGCGTTGCCAGAGGCTGGTCGCTCAATCAGATTATTTGGATCGGCGCACCTTACTCCGGCTCAACGAATAATGCCCTTTTTCTTCCCTACGTCACACAAATGCAAACGACAGCGACTTCGCTCGGGACTTTATTCGCAAATGCCTACGCCTACACGCAGGCCAGAGACGGTTACGCTGCTGTTTGGTCCGACAGTTTACATCCGAACGGTTCGGGTCATTACAACATAAAGAACGCTATATTGGCCGCTATCCCTTCTCTACAAAGAGTAGGGGGTTTGGAGGTACAGGGGTTTGGGGTAATCGCTAATGATCTTACGGTGGGGAGCTTTATCCCCTATCCGAGTAAATTGACCCAATCCAATAGCCCATACATAGCCACTTTTGCCACTGGGGATTTGCTAGTAAACAATTATGAACTTGGGCGAGGACCTGTTATTGTGGATACGGAAGGATTGTGTTTTTGTTATCCGGCCTCTCCTGTCAACTATCGGACTGGTTTGTATGACAATTATATTGGCTTTTATGCGGGGGGTATAGGTGTCACCCCCACAGATAATACCGCCCTTGGAAGATACGCACTTTATGGTCAAGGTTTAGCATCAGCATCTTTTACCGGCAATACGGCCATCGGGAATAATGCCATGCAAAATGCACTTACTTCGCTAGATAACGTGGCTATCGGGAATCAGGCATTGGACGCTTGTAGTGGTTGTCTTGAAAGCGTGGCGATCGGTTATCAGGCTCTCGCTTCCGCCACTACTTCATCTGCCACTCAAAACACAGCCAACGGATATCAAGCCCTAAATCATTTGACGACCGGCAGCGGTAATAGTGCAGAAGGATCGCAGTCTCTTTTCACTTTGACGAGCGGCCTTTATAATATGGGCATAGGGCAATTTGCCTTCTATACAACGAACGGAAATTACAATAGTGGGTTAGGTCGATCAGTTTTTCAAAATACGACCGGCACTGGGAATGTGGGAGTGGGTTACACGGCAGGAACGGCAAATACATCCGGCTCATTCAATACCTATATAGGGTATAGTGCCGGAAATATCGGCAGTGCAGACAGCACGGCGAACCTGTCCAATTCCACGGCTTTGGGGCAGAACGCTCAGGTCGGATGTTCTGGTTGTGCCATAATTGCAGGCAACGGTGCTGATGCCGAACGCGTGGGGTTCTCGATGAAGACGCCTTACGCTATGGTGGACATACCGCAGGGGAACAATCTCGACAGCTTCCCATCCCTTCACATCACCTGGTACAACCTGACGATCACATCCATAACAGCGACCGGAAGCGCGGTGACGATCTTTTTCGCCCAGCAGGATATCCCGCCATTCAAAGTCGGTTCAAAGGTCATTATTGCAGGAGTTGCCCCATCTGGCTACAACGGCACTTATGTAATAACGGTCTGCACCCGGTCGTCAGTTACTTTCTCATCCTCGACAACAGGAACGATGACGGTGGCCGGAACGATTGTCGGAAAGACCATCCCTGATGTGATACGACCGGGAGACATCTGGCCGGTTGGCGATAGCCTTAATTTAGCCGGATTTTTAACCGGAAATCCCTACAATTTCGCCTTCACCAACCGAATAAATTACTTCACCGTTCCACAATATTTGAATAATCTATCGGGGGCTCCGGGAACAGGATATCAAATACTGGTTCATCGTACAGATAGTGCTTGGGATGAAGTGCCGGTATCAGCAATTGGGGGCGGCGTTACAACAATAGGTTCGCCGTCTACCTCTTATACCAATGGAGCTACTATTTCAGGAAACACATTAACGCTAGGGTATGCCACCGGAAGTAATCCGGGTATTCTGTCCACCGGAACACAAACGATTGCAGGAACCAAAACGGCAACTGGGATATGGAGTTTCACTGCCAACGGAACTGGCATCAATTTGATTTTCGGTAATTCTTCTGTTCCCGGAATTGCCGCTGGTGGTGGAGCTGGAACATCCCCTACTATTTCAATTAATGGTACAAATGTTGGGGGGCAAGTGTTTGTTACCATAGGGACGACGCCTTCTGGATCGAACGCTATTATTGCTACCATTACATTTGCTGGTAGTTCTGGATATACCAACCAACCCTTCATTACCCTTACCCCGGCAAATTCAGCTACAGCCCTATTGTCTGGTGTAACAATGGTCTATGCCAGCACAGCCTCACCCTTAAGTTGGACAATTAATGCCGGAACAACGGCCCTTACCCCTGCAACACAATACAGTTGGTACTATTCTATCACAGGATTTTAGAGATATTCAAAAATGAAATACGTTATAACTATATTCTTTTTCCTCCCGCTGGCTGCGATGGCGCAGAAAACTGATAGCGTCCAGTATAATCTGCACCGGACCACAGACAGCTTCTTCATTAACCGCTGCCGGGCTATCTGCGCACGGAACGCTGGAGAAATAGACAGTTTTGTCTTCTACGATGGGCGAGCCAGACATTTCAGGGAGATGGCTTTCGAGTATTATCAGCAATGGGATCCGCAGAGGTATGACGCCAAAAAACAGAAGCGGAATCTCAGGTTCATGAACCCAAACAAGTACTTTAAATGTCCCTGCCAATGAGAAAACTATTGACCATCGCGTTGATCTTTCTGGCAACTTGCGTGTCTGCCCAATCCCCTCAATATATCGTCTGGCCCGGTGAATATCAGTGCGGATACGCCGATATCGTGAACATGCGATTCGGAAGCGGCAACATCGGCGGAGCAGTTGGAAATAGCTCCCCTGGAACCAATGGAAAGCCGGGCCTTCTTTGTCCGGGACAGATTGCAGGTTCTGGTGCGACACTGGATAGCGTGACCGGAGGGTCGTCGTGCCTGCATAGTCAGTTTGCCATTCGAAAAGGTATTTTATACGGAACGGGCATCAACGACAACCATTCTCTGGGGCTGGGTGGATCGGCCGGCAATCAAAGTCAGTTTACCGCAGTCACACAAGACAGTATGGGTCATGTCTTCAACAACATTACGGGGTGTTTTGCTTCTGCCAATACTTTCGGATCATTTTGTCTGGCATGGAAATCTGGGGCGCAGGGCGACACCCTATGGGCGGCAGGATTGCTTGAAGGCGGCATTCGCGGAAATGGTTCAAACCCTACCACAGACAACGGCTATTTTGTTCCGATTACGGGGTTTGATGCGGGGGATACCATCATCGACGCCAAGGGGGATGCCATCCTGATGGTGCTGACCAAAAACGGAACGGGGGTAAGGAAAATCTATACCTCTGGCAATAGTTCTTCCTTCACTGGTAATGGGACTTCGGACCTGACGCTCCACAAATTGACCGGGCTGGCCGCCACTCCTAAACAAATCGATCTCGGCGTCTACTGGTTCGCCTATCTCGGGACAGACGGAAATTTATACGGATGGGGATTCAATTACCAGACGTGGTGCGGAACACTGGGTAGCTCTCCGACAACTCCAACCAATGTGATGACGAACATAGGCCTGACGGCCGGATCGATATCCTCCTTTGGATTTGGGGATATTTGCACCTACGCTATCCTCAATACCGGTTATCTGTATGGGTGGGGAGATGATGTTTGTTCCAGTTTAGGCATCAACCCGAAACCGCATTGGAATACCTATGGAAGTCCACCGCTTTACGGGGCCTCTAAAACACCTTGGGCATGGGATCAGGACCAAACACCCGTTCCATTGGAAAGCGGGGTTGTGCAAGCTAAATTACTTGATTCCTGCCACACTTATCTGGCTGTTTATGCTGGACATACCTTCGGTTGTTATACGATCGCCGAAGATATTAACCATGTCCTCCATTCTCTGGGCAGAAACAAGGCTGGCGTTCAGGCTAATGGCGTCTATGATCAACAGTACATTACAGGCAATCCGGAGAGCATCTATCCTAACGGTCAAGACACGGCCTCTCGCAGTCATCTGGGGCTCGATATGATCTTTCCCTTCAATGATGTAGCGGGAGTAGCGCGCCACTCCCCCTATTGCGATACCCTTCCTACGGCTACCTATTGCAGCTCCTATACCTACTATTCGGAAGCGCCCCCAACCGTCACCGGATGGTCGAATCAGACGATAACGAGTACATCTACCAGTTTCAGCCCCACTATAACAGCAGCCGGTGGCCACACGGTCAACAACATCCGGGTATCGGAAACGACCCTTCACGGTTGCCCCACTTCGACGATCGCTCAACCCTATAGTGCGACCACAACCATTTCAGGGCTCACTACCGGGACGCATACTATCCAGATCATCGCAACGGATGATCAGTACAAACAAACAACTGTCACGGCTACCATTACGGTAGGTGGGTCTATCCCAATCGGACCAATCTCTCCGGGGAGCGGCGGCAAGGTAGTACTGGATAGTATATACTCTCACTCAATATTAGCAACCACCGCCGCGTACGTTACAGCCGATACGCTTGCATTGCCCCCAAATAGTTCAGGAGTTTTTAACCTATCTTATTTTTCATACGATACCGTTCAACATTTTACCGGAGTTGGTCAGCAAACAGTCATGCTATCCAGATTCGGTAATGCGTATGGGTCGCCATATATTTCCTATAACAGTCCCTATGTTTCTAGCGGACTATCAACGCATCAATCCGGATACTCGATACAGGGTACACCAAATCTTGTATTAGTTCAAGTATCTGGATTCAATGTAAGTTCGCCTATAAGATGGCACATAATGAGGGATCAACGAATAGCACCTTTGTGAACTACCGCTAACCTAAAGGTGTAGCGGCTTCGCAGGCAAACCAACTATTGCTGGCTTAGCGCCTGTAGGCTTGTTCCGAAGCCCGAAGCTCTTAATATTTTGAGCGGCATTTACATCTCTTTCGTGATGTGTGCCGCATGAAAGACAAGTCCAAGACCTGTCTTTCAATTGAAGTTCTTTGAAAATAGTCCCGCAAGCAGAACACAGTTTTGAGGAAGGCTCAAAGCGACCAATGGTAAGGATATTTTTCCCATACCACTGCGCTTTGTATTCAAGCATAGTTCTGAATTTGTGCCATCCTATTTCACCAATAGCAAGTGATAGCTTTTCATTCTTCATCATGCCCCGGATATTCAAATCTTCCAGGCAAACAGTGTTGTAAGAACGAATGATTTTTGTACTTACCTTGTGCAAATAGTCTTCGCGCTGATTCTTAATATGCTCATGCACGCCAGCAACCACAAGTCTTTGTGCATCCCGGCGCTTTGAACCTTTCTGCTTTCTGGCCAATGACCGCTGTTGACGTCTAAGATTCTGTTGACTTGTCCTAAACCATTTTGGATTTTCAAAAGTGGTTCCATCAGACAAAACAGCCAGCGTCTTAATTCCTACATCCACGCCGACACATGTGTTTACTTTTACAGGTTTCTTTTTGGGCAACTCATTTTGGTTCTCAATGAGTATGCTTACGAAGTATTTGCCCGTAGGGGTTTTAGAAACAGTTACAGTTTTAATCTCACCTTTAAAAGAGCGGTGAAAAATACAGGTAACGTCTTTAAGTTTAGGAAGAAAAATAGTTCCCTTTTTACTATCGGCTTTTACTCCTTGCGGAAATTGAATGGATTGCCGACTGTATCTATTTTTGAATTTAGGAAAACCGCCGCCTTTAAAGAATTTGGTATAGGCGTTATCCAAATTGCGTAATGACATCTGCAACGTTTGAGAAGGGCATTCAGCTAACCAGGTAGCTTCGGTGTCTTTCAGCTCCTTCATCTGATTAGCCAGATCAATACAAGTAATGTGCTTGCGTGCTGATGCCCAGCACTGCATTTTTGTTTCTAATCCCAGATTATAGACAAATCTGCAAGACCCGAAAAACTTAGCCAATTGCTGTTTTTGTTCTTCGGTCGGTAAAAGACGATATTTATATGCTTTTAACAATACTTACAAAAGTAGTGTATATTTCTGTAAATATTGTATATTTGTTTTGTGAAGGCAAAATACCACCATAGCAGTCATTCCAAATACTTGATTAAGCTGCATATAGTTTTTGCAGTCAAGTACAGAAAGAAGTTGCTGGTAGATAGTTTGGACGAAGACATGAAACAATTGCTATTTGAAATCAGCCAGGAGAAAGGGTTTACGATTGATACGATGCAGAGCGATATTGATCATATCCACATTTTAGTAGATATTCCGCCAACGCTTTCCGCTTTTCAAATCGTTCACCAGCTAAAGCAACTTTCGACTTTTAGAATCTGGAAAAAATATGCAATGGAATTGAAAAAACATTTTTGGAAGGAGCGTACATTTTGGTCGGATGGTTATTTTGTTTGTTCGACCGGCGACGCTTCAACCGAAACGATACGAAAATATATTGAAGAACAGGGCTAAAACGTGCCTTACATCCCCTACCCTAAAGGGATAGGGGTTTTACGGCACATGTTATAAAAAATACCTATCTTTAACAATGGAACCACTTACAAACGGGACGACAAAAAAGAACGGGAACGTGCAATTAAACTTGAATACTATCCTATTAACGGTTTGTATGACCCTATCCGGGTGGGTACTTTTTAGCATCAACCAACTGGATGAGAAAATCGCTGGAATGATCCCCCTGATCAATGCTAATTCCAGCGCAATTTTAGATGTGAATAAAGTAGACGCTGAACAATCCATGAAAATTGACGACTTATCTACCCGGTTAACGAAACTGGAAACAATGGCCGCTGATCATCTATCAACAAAACAATAATTTTATGCAAAGCAATCCTCTAGTCGCCTTTTTGATCGAAATATTCGGTCGCATTTCGGCTAAGTCTCCTAAGTTTTTCCAAATATGGCAATGGATCAGCGGGGCAGTTGTAGCCGTTTCTGGTTTACCCGCTCTATTAACTGCTTTGAATGTCGTTCTACCGCCAGCGTTAACGGTCCTTGAAAATAAGACGGTAGGTATTGCTGCATCGGTGGCGTTTTTTATGTCTCTCATGACTGTACAGACCCCTCCGCAAGCCAATCCACCGGCCAAATTACAGGCGAAATTGCCATTTACAAGTAAGGCATCTTTGGTACTTGCATTGCTTTTTGTCAGTTGCATGGCAAAAGCTCAGACCGCCTGTGATCTGAATCCAGCCGATTCGACTAAGTATATTACTTCCGGTATTTGGTATTGGTCGGTGCCTGAATTAAAAGAAGCGGCCAAAAACTCCTATTTTTCTGTATTGGATATGATGAATGGGAGAACACAATTTTCAAAAGAAAGATTCGATACACTTCTAAATCGATATGAGTATTGGAGGACAGTAGTGGATTTGAAATTAAAGAGTAAAAAAGAAAAAGACGATTTCCATAATTGGGTTGTTGCAGAAGCGAGAAAGGAAGGAAAACTAAATCACCCGGAAGGAGAAATCAACTAAAAACAAATTTTATGCGATACCTCTTAATTGCTCTTTTTACTTTATTTTTTGGAATCTGCGCAAGTGCGCAGACGCTCACAAGTACGCTTACAAATACATTGCCGGATAGTGTAACAAAATGGCAAGGCTTTCGGGCGACCGGGCCTATGGCCGTATATGGGTATAACAGCACGAGCGGCAGTAGCCTGATGACTGGCGTGGGGCTCGCATATACGTGGCAGCACTTGACAACCGGCGGCACTTGGTGGGTAGATGAAGCCGCCGGGCTTGCCTTTTATGCTGGAGGTTCGCAAGCTCCGTCTTCATTCGCATTGGTTACTGGCGTCGGCCCGTACGTCTCCTTTTTAAACGGCTATTTATCCATCGGCGGAGTGGTCAATTTAACGACCGGCAAACCCATGCTGACCGTCGGGGTCGCTTTGCCTCTAATCAGTAATTAGAATGTTACAGATTCTCCAAAACGTTGCCGATTGGCTCAACAACTTTTTTAAAATAAAAAAGCGACCGCCATGACTGGGCCTAAACCCAAAAAAGATATAGCCTTTTGGATATTCGCTATCGCTTTTGTTTTAGTGGCGGCAACGGCTTTCTGGGTAATGTTTCTGTCTAATTGGGCTCAATAAAACTATTTTATGGTCGTTAAGCAAGCTATACCTGGAGCGTATGCGGATATTAACCAAGTTCTGAGTGGTGCCCAAGCAAAGGAGATTTCCGACAATGGCATATTGGGTATTTCAAGGTATATCCCGAGAGAGCCAGCGTTAGCAGCGGGGAATGTTACACAGCCGGAAATGCAGGCTATCCTTGAATATCTCTCCTTGTATTTCGTTCAGCATTGCCCTCTACCGAATTGGCTACCGACGGCAGCATTAGGTAAACAGTGGGGCGCATACGCAGTAACCTATTTAAAAGGAATTGGAGCGCCGCCATTGGTAAGTACTTTTCTTGACCTTGAAGGAGTGGCAACATCTGCAAATGATTTAGATGTCATCGCATATTGCAATGCGTGGTGGGAAGAGGTCAACAGCGGAGGCTACACGCCAGGAATATACGTCGGCTTCGGTACAAATTTATCGAACACCCAATTGTTCGTTAATCTGAAATTCAAAAGTTATTGGGCTTCGTACAATACTGATCAGAATATCCCTACCCGCGGATTCCAGATTAAACAACATACAGACAAAGTCCTAAATGGGATTTTGTACGGCCCGGACACGATTTCAGCCGACTTACTGGGCGATTTACCAAGTCTTTTATTCAATAGTTAATCCGTTCATATTCATAGGGGTTTTAGATGGTTCAATGGCCGTTCATAGGTGTGCGGCCATTTTTTATTTGGAATTGTCGTATACGTGTACTATTTTAGCAGTCATGAAGGCAAAAGACAACGAAAACGGGCCACGCCTCCCCAAAACGTACCGATTGGATGAAGGAACGATAGCCGATATTGCGAGGTTGGCTAAGAAACTGAAGCTGTCTGAATCGGAAACCGTGGAATATGCCGTACGCGAATTAAAAATCGTTTGGATAAAATAAACCCCCAAATTATGAATACCACCTAAACCATCAGCAAATCAACCAAGCCCCGTTATCCAGCCGAATACCACTATACAGGCAAACATCTGAAAAGAGAATTGGGAACGGATTTGTTCAAGCAGACAGTAGAAAAATGGCCCGTTGGCAAGAATCAAAAAGGCAGAATGATCTACGCTTCACAAACCAAGCACGAACGTCAATAACGTGTTTTTAAACCTTACCCATTCAATCAATTAACCGCTAAATCCACGTTATGCACCTAATACTTACTATTGCCGCCGGAATGATTACGATTTGCGTATTACTTATGGGATGGGCCATGTTCAGAGCAAAACCAGATCCGAACGAGAATGAAGGATTTAATGAGGCGGACATCTATTCAAAACCTACATTAAAGAAGGTCAAATGAAAGAAGCGCCAGAATATTATAGGACGCGGGGCAATGTTCGGATGGGTAATAATGGGTTCTTCGTGTTTGCGCATTACAAGGTGGATAATTACGAAATCAGATGCCAAATATCGGACGGAGAAGGATGGGAACATGTCAGCGTCACGGTTGGAAAGAAAGGATATAATGCGTCAAGATGCCCAACTTGGGATGAAATGTGCTGGGTGAAAAATCAGTTCTGGAATGAGGGCGAATGTGTAATTGAATATCATCCTCCGAAAAGTGAATATGTGTCTTGTCATCCATTCTGTTTACACCTTTGGAAACCCGTAGGTATTGAATTACCGTTGCCAGATTCGATATTCATAGGACCAGCATCTTTCAAAAAACAATAAAACCCCTAAATAATGAAAAGGTCAATCTTTTATCTCGGTATCTTATTTCTGTTAGTAGCGTCGATTTTAACCGGATGCAGCAGCGACAGGCGAATGGGATGCCCGGCAACTTCCGGTCGGTATTCTGGATATTAAAGATCGTAGGAGAGCTTGGGGAGGTAACAGCCCTGCGAGTTCCTGCAAAAGAGAGTAGATGAGTTCGATGGGTGGGTTATAGCAATCCGCCGTATAGTTGGGCTAGGTCGCTCTCTTTTTAAACTTATCTTGTTATGCACTATTACCCATTAGGGCGAATAAAACAACGGCGGTACAATGTGCATCTGTCATGCCGCCCGTAGCCACAGCGATCAGGCGAGTTTATAGGAAAGCCGGTATCGTGGTAACCTATTGACAGTCGGGAATAGACCGACGCATTAGTAGCCAATGGACCCTACCTCGAAAGAGATGGAAAGCTACGATCCCGTGGGTCAAAACACGTGCAGGAATGCTGATACGTTCCGAAAGTCAAAACATCGTATCGCCGGGTCTTTGTCGTTCTGTCGGCTAATAAATCAGAACTTCATTTTTGAACACAAAGTTTTACTGATAGGATAAGGTTTAATGGAACGGGGCTACTATCTTCATAGTTGGCCCCTCTTTTTACTAATCTTTACTAAAATATAACTACATGAATGAAGATTACAGCTTTGTAGCACGTATTATAGCTTCATGTGCTCTCCCACAGCATTTAGAGTACCTTCCCTGCCTCATCTCCTTATTTGATCGTAAATACCCCGGTGAACTTCATCTGACCAATTTACAGCAGTTATACGTAGATAAGCAAATAGAGATCGGCACCTTACCGCATTAAAAAAAGCCCCCACTAAGGAGGGCTAAACCAAGCCATCAAACCGTCGCTATTTAAGGAGAACTTTGAGATGTTTTATCTTATCGGAAATCGTGCCTTGCGGAATGCATATAACTCCATCCTCTGTAATAATCTGGTAATCGGCATTCTCCAGTTCTTTCAGCACACTAATAGCGTATTCAATGCTTAGTTTTGTAGGGTCTTCGCTTGACCCGTCGCTAAGGCTGATAATCATTCGGTGTTGCTCCTGCAATGCTTCCTTAGTCATTTCTTATAGATTTGTTTGATGAGGATTAATGCTTTACCAGGATATAGCACACATAAGCTAAGTATCCGACCTGTCCTGCTAGTAGAACCATAAGAGCAGCAAATAACCATCCTACTATCTTAGTGGTTCGGGATAATTTCTTTTCTAACGTTTGCATTTCTGTCATATTTCAAGGATTTATTGATGATTGAGATTAGTTGTGTAGGTCTACCATTACAGCGTAGTACCCAGTAATGTCTTCAGGGATGGATTCCGCGTCATTTTCTGTAATGTCATATACGTTTGAATTAAAATAGAAATTTCTGTAGTCAAGGTTGTACAGTTCTTTTGCATAATAGCCAAGCATTGAATATTTTCCATCATGCGCCTCAACTAACTTTTGATATGCCGCTTCCATTTCGGTCGGGATATCTTTTACCCAGTCTTTCACCTTTGACAGACAGTTTGATAAAGGGATAACATCGTACTTATCCCCGGTGTCAGGAAGGCTATAATTGTCTACATGAGAGCAATTCCCATTAAGGCCCAATTCTTCCCATTTTGCTTGCAATAGCGGCAGTTTGATAGCTATTTCTTTAGTGGAAATAAATCCGGGCATGTCTGTTGTTAAAATACTATCCGCGTACTCTCTGTATACCTTAGCTTTATCTTCTGGAATAAGCATATTACTCCATCGCCCACCAATTACGAACCAATCCCAAACCTTTCCCTCCCCGTAAGGTGCCATAAACTCGTTAACCTTTTCGATGGCATCTCCCCGATCAGTTGCTTTAACAAGCAGTATAATTCCTTTGTGCATAACGATTTATATTTAAGAGGTTATTTATTGGCTTCTTCAAGAATGGCTTTGGCGTATTTTACCGAATTGATTGAGACCCAATTTATGGAAGTCTCTTTTTCGCTCCAATCCGGAGAATTGGCAAGTAATCCCTGCGCGATCATTAGAGCAGCTAATTCAAGTTTGGTAAAGCCGTTAGAAGTAGTCATAGTACCTCCGGTTTCGTAGCTGTCAACAACTGGGTGTGCTGGTGAAATTAAATTATCCATAATAAACGTTTATTTTACTGTTTTATTTAATGACTGCTTTTAGGCTTTTTGAAGTAGCTGCAAATTCTCCGAACTTGTCAATCTTTTCTAAAAGGTCACCTCTGTAAGGCTTGCCTCCTCTCTGTCTTTGCATAAGTTTTATTTCCTCAGACAATCCCTTGCACCCTTCCTGTTTTGTGCAAAGGAAAATTGTTTCAGACGCATATTCTAAGTCCTCATTGAATTTATCAAACACATCATTTTCATTCAATATACCGAAACTGACGCTCCCCAGTGAGAAACTTTCGTCCTTTTCGTTGGTGAAACAAATGTTCATAACAACACAATATTTAAATGGTGGATGATTTAATGTAATTGAGCTTTAGCTATAGCTGCTTTGGCTTCATAAATCCATTGTGGCATTGCAGCAGGGGTCTCGTAATCGAATTTTATCCCTACTCCCGGAGTGTTATTATTGAAATGATCAGCAGATTGTTTCCGCCCCGCGTATGCCTTTTCTTCTCTTGCCACAATACCCTTTAACGCTTCGAGCAAATCTGGTACACTCTCAGGGTTAATGTTTTTGCCGTAGGTGGAATTGATGGCGGCTACAATGGCTGAGGCGTTGGCGGGGAATCTATTCGCGCTATCTTCAAAATCTGGGATGAGGCATATAATATCTCCGCCATTTAGGACGCCGCCGGTAGCCTAAATCCAGTCTTTATCTTCTGTTACTTTCCAAGGTGCCGGTGCCATCTCGAAATGGCCTACTGTCTTGTCACTCATAAAATACTGTAGTGTTTAAAGAAATTAATTGTAAGGAGGGTATTTTTACTGAGGGTTATTGGCCGTAGGCTTTGGGTTTATTCTGACTTTGTAAGCCCCTCTATACCAAGCCCATAAATATTCAGGATATATAAGAGCGCATATTTTCCACGCAAGCAAATATTTAAAAGTTCGCATCCGTTTTACTGTTTAAATTAGATATTTTCAGAATTAGCAAACCATTCATGCCATCCCGCTATAATCTTGGCCCTATTGTTACCATCCGCGTATTGGAATGCCTTGAAGAGGGTAATGGTAAAATTATTTAGGTTTTTTGCGGTGCCGTCACACCACTGATCGTATAAACATTTTTTCATAACAGATTTATTTTCCGCTGATCCGTGTAGCCAGAATACAGCGTCTCCCAATCTTCCTTAGAAATGTTGTCGTCCTTCATTTGTTGCAGAGCCCAACCCCTAAGCGTTTCAAGATGGTCTGATGATACTTTCATGGTAAACTGTTTTAGTGGTTATTAATCTTTCTGTTTTCGTTTCTGTGGTAAAGATAATATCATTTATCATTACTTGTATCATTTATTCAAAATAAATCTTTTGACTAAGTGTTTTATTTATGCTTCAATTACGTAAGCCGTTCCTTCATAGTCTCTTATCTCATATCCGGGGCTCTTGCCGTGTAGGAAATTACCTTGTTTATTGACGTATCCAAATTTAAACCTGTCGAATTTGACATGGACATAAGCCGATGAGGATATTCTATTTCGCTTGGCATACGTGCTTACCGGCAATGCTCCTTTAGGCAGCTGATCTATTTCGTCGTATTTAGTTCTTTCTGTGCGCATATCTCTGTTTATTAAATTTACTTGCAGATTCGTGGTTTAACATATTTATTCTATGATAATTATGAACCGCTTCGGAAATGTGTTTTGGAACCGGGTGACGGTGATTTGCCATCCGATCCGACAGGCAAGTTATAATAGTATTCTCTGGAGTATTAAATTCAACATTCAAAAGTTTGTGCTTTTTTGAGACAAAATATTTAATTAACGTTTCCTCGCCCGCTCTCGCACAACCCAAAGTAGGGAATAGGTTGACTATATTTAGGCTGAGTTCATTTAATTCGCCACGTTCTGCGATCCAATATATATAATGAGATGTTGGTTGTGTATCTCCTTTGTGCATGCTATATCGAATTACAGGATTACGGGAAATGCCAACGTAAAACTCATTACATTTATGCGACAGAGTATATAAATACCAAGGCTTAGTAAATTCCATATTACACAAGATAATACCTTTCATCATTATATCCAAATCCCCCCCTCTCTCTAATTAAATAAAACCAAATAAATACAATTACAATGAACAAAGAGAATGAGCCAAGGAGAATTCGAACGTTGATGGATTTCAGGTTTCAACAGCCCTACAGCACAGTACCAATACTCCCCGAAG
>Ga0265357_1000005_pt1 | contig 13372 bp, 22 predicted proteins | sample NZE5metagenome_FD_189081 | JGI IMG/M metagenome (GOLD analysis project Ga0265357, IMG submission 189081) | Rhizosphere microbial communities from Maridalen valley, Oslo, Norway - NZE5 | ecosystem: Host-associated > Plants > Roots > Rhizosphere > Soil | place: Norway: Oslo | collected 2017-09-15
GCCATTATAGTAAAAATTAAAAAAATAAAATGACACTACCAAAAATAGGAGATGTGGTTATTCTCATAACCGATTCAAAGGAATTTGTCTGTGAGGGTGTACTTGAATTATATTGCCCAGATGATGAGCCTTTGGTAATAGTTAGCGGCAAGACGTATGACTTGGCTAATGAAGGAGAAACCGTTGATGTTATCGTTAAAATTTCAAAATAAAATGCTATGAGTAAGAAAAAAAATAACATAGATTACCTGCGTGATATTATCGAGAAGAATATGCCAGAAGCCAACAAGGACGAAGCTATCGAATTTCTTGACGAGATTTACAAAGAACTAGACGATTGGAGCTTTGATGTCAAGACCGCAGAGGATGAACGAGACGAATGGAAAGAAAAATACAACAATTTATCTAAAGAAAATATACAACTTAACTCCGAGTTTGAAGACTACTTCCCATCGAATACGCTACAGTTTCAAATGCTAAATGAGGCGTTCGTAAAATTTGTATCAATTAATGGGCCGCTTCATGCAGAGCGCATTCTTGATGAATTAAATAAGGCTCCATATCTCCAAGCTCTTTGAAACCCAACCGTATCATTATAGCCGGTAGCCGAGATTTAAAAAATATTTTTGGTCAATCAAAAAACCAAAATGGGACGAAATGGAATTGGTTTTGAATTGAAGAAAAGCTATTTCGACCTTGCTATCAGAAATTGTCGCGCTGCTGAACAAGGAAACAGGCAGCAATTACTATTCAAGTAAAATAAATTTATGATTGTAAAAGTTCAGTTGGCACTTGAATCAAATATTCCAGGATTTTATGTCGGCTCCAAGTGTCTTATTTATAACAAAGACCGATCCATCCGATATGAAGCAGATGCTCCATATGCCGTCAGGAAAATAATGAACGGCGCTCCGAAGGCTTTCTTCTACGCACGTAAAGACAAATCAGGTATTTTGGAAATAGGTGCAAAGGCCCCTTGGCAGAATTGGTAGAAAATAATTTTGGTGAATCAAAAACATTTAACCTATCTTAGTCCTCCAATCCGATTAAAAGTTCTCACTCATGTTTTATAATAACTATACATAATATTTAACCGAAGTATTTTCTGGTCGGAATACGAAGGTCTTTAAAGAATATCGGAGGTAAAAGCCCGAGAAACTTAAGCTCCCCCGTCGACCAGCGGGGGACTTTTGTTTCTATACCTACCCTTTTTAATTTATCGCTTATGACTTACTCAGAAAAACTACTCGACCCAAGGTGGCAAAAAAAGAGGCTTAAAATTTTAGAAAGAGATGGGTTTGCTTGTAAATATTGTGGTGATTCTAAAAAAACACTTCATGTTCATCATGATGCCTATTATAAAGAGCCTTGGGATGTTCCAGATGATGATCTCGCCACCTGTTGCAAAGATTGTCATTTTATTATTGAATTTATAAAAGAGTGTTTTGCCCACTATAAAATTACCAAATTCAGAAAAGAACGACACGCTATTGATCCGGAACCTATTTGGTTTATAAGCGTTGATCCACCAAGAGCTTACCCTGGAGTTCATAGAATGATTCTTCTTTTTACTATAAAAGAAGGTGAGGTTGTATTCTTGACACATTTATATGCTTGGCAGGCAACAATATTAGGAGATATGGCTATGGAAGGTACTTACGTAGAGGAAACAACTTAAATCATGGCTGGCGACAAAAACTATTTTTCTCATGATCTCAACGCTAGAAATGACCGTAAAATAGGGGCATTGGTGAAGGATTTTAAGTCGTCTGGATTGGGGATTTATTGGGCAACTTGCGAGATGATGCATGAGGAAGGAGGCAGTTTAGAGCTTGACGAGATCACTTTTGCTGCAATTGCAAAAGATGTTAACGAGAGTAGTTCATATATAAAAAAAGTACTAGACTGTTGTGTTAACAACTATAAACTTTTTTTAATAATGGATAACATACTGAAATCCAATAGAGTTACAAGGAATTTGGCTAAAAGGAATGACATAAGTGATAAGCGAAGAAACGCTGCATTTGCAAAGCATTTGCAAACAAATGCAGAGCAAGCGGATGCAAATGCAATGCAAAATGGTGCAAAGAAAGAAAGAAATAAACAAAGAAAGAAAGAAGAAAGCGCGGTTGGGTTTTCGGAAGACGGGAAAGAGGCTATTTTCAAAAATGGGCAAAAGCAACCATTGACGAAAGATCAGCAACAGTTATTTCAGGAAGGAGGGTATCAACCACATTTCGTAAAACGAAATCAAGAATAGGCAATGTATTACGATAAATTGTGTGATTTGGGGATTAAGTTGACGCGCCGAGCCGGTAGCGAAAAAACATTTTGCCCAGAATGCCATGATGGAAGAAAAAATAAAAAAGATCGTTCACTTAGCGTGAATATTACAACCGGAGAATACAAATGTCATAACGATGGGTGCAACTTTAGAGGTAATGTTCGTTCGTCGGAAAGAAAAAGAGAAATTAAAAAATACGAATTGCCAGCTAAAGATATTTTGAAACAAATTGAACTTAGAGAAAACGCTGAAAAATGGTTTAGGTTAAGGGGGGTTTCAAAAAATACACTTGAACACTTTTTCATCTTTAGCAAAGAAGAGATTATGCCACAGACAGGCACCCGTGAAAATTGTGTGTGTTTCCCTTACTTTAGAAATGGTGAGCTTATTAACGTCAAGTACAGAACATCCAAGAAGGAATTTAAAATGTGTAAGGGGGCGGAACTTATTTTGTTTAACCTTCCTTCTATTTCCGATAAAAAGTTTTGCATTTTGACGGAAGGTGAGATTGATTGCATGAGTTCTTTTGAATCTGGATTTGGTGTTGATCCAATTGTGGATGAAACAACAGGGGAAATAACGAATAATGAATTTAGTAAGTGGGGGCAGGTGTCCGTTCCAAACGGGGCTTCGATGGGTGAACAAAAATTGGATTATATAGACAATTGTGCTGAATGGTTGATTGGGGTGGAAGAATTTATTATTGCTACTGACGGAGACAAGGCCGGGGAATCGTTGAAGGAGGAATTGATTAGAAGACTTGGTGTTGAGAGATGTAAGGTTATTTCTTATCCACTAGAAGAATGCGTACCAGCAGACGGAAATATGAAAAGACGTTGCAAAGACTTGAATGAGGTTTTACAATATTTGGGGAAAGATGTTGTTGTTAATGTTATCAACAATGCACAGTTTATTCCTGTTGATGGAATATTTTATGTTGAAGATATATTCCCAACCATGCTGGAAAATTTCAGGAAAGGTATTCAGCTTGCGCCAAAAACGCATTTTGGTGAAATGGATGAATTTTTTAGATGGAAAAAAGGAGAAATAAATCTTATAGTTGGACACGCAAACCACGGCAAAACCACGTTGATTTTGCAGATGATGCTTACTAAAAGTATTTACGACGGCTGGACGTGGGCTGTCTTCAGTCCAGAGAATTATCCCCCAGTTGATTTTTATGATGACATTGTTGAAATGTATGTCGGCAAACGGCTTAAAGATATGTCGGAGGATGAATATGTGGAAGCATGTCTTTTTATAGATCGGCATATTTTCTACGTTTACCCAGAAGACGGTCACGATATAAATTCAATCCATGAAAAATTCAGGTATCTTGTTTTGAAAAAAGGCGTAGACGGTGTTTTGATTGATCCGTGGAATCAACTTGACCATTTGCAAAAACCATATCAGCGAGAAGATCAATATTTGTCTGAACAATTGAAAGATGTAAAGAGGTTTGCGTTGCTTAATTCTGTAGTGTATAACATCGTTGCGCATCCGGTAAAACAACAGAGGGAAGCCGACAAGTCATTGCCGCCAGTAGATATGTACGACATATCAGGGGGGGCCATGTGGGCCAATAAATCAGATTCCATCATTTCTTATTATCGCCCTAATCATCACATCAAAAAAACAAGCCCAGAAGTTAAAATTTATGTTCAAAAAATCAAGAGAAGGCGGACTGGTGGGAAGCCTGGCGATTTCGATATGTTGATGAATTGGGATATAAGAAGGTTTGTAGATCCTCTAAATATGGTTCCGTTTTGCGATCCTAAACGATCAAGCCCAGCGCCAACCATGAGGCAAGAAATGATTGATGTAAATATGAGACTTCCGTATGCTGATGGGCCTGACCCGTTCTGATTAAAATATTACTATGTCAAAGTCTAAAAAAACACCGAAGGTAAAAAATCTTCCAGAGCCACACTTTCAAAAAATGGTGGAAGTGTTCTTTTCGTTCACGGAAGAAAAATTTGGTGTCAAACCTAGCTTTCAAGGTAGCCAACCCAGAGATTTGAAGTACATTTTACAATCGTTACGGAAGCGATGTGAAGAAGGGAATATTGAGTGGGTCGAATTGGAGGCAGAGCGAAGGCTTAAAAGTTTTTTGCAATGGGCTTACACAGACGCTTGGTTGAGGCAGCATTGGATGCTATCTAACATCCAAAGATTTAAAGACACAATCTTCATAAGAGCCGAACAATACAGGAGGGACCGCCGTGCGATGCAGTAATTGTCTGGAAGAACGGGAGGACGTGGTGTTGGCGTTGCCATCCAGGAAATATTATGTGTGCGGTGCTTGCGCAGTTACATACGGTAAGAACAGAAAAGGCGAAACATTTTTCCCGAACGAAGAAGTTCACATCGATGATTTCAATCCGAAAACAAATGGTCGTATCTTTATCATAACCGGAATCTATATCTTCGAGGAATGCGAGAGTGGCCGCATGGTTACGCTGAAAGATAAAGAGACTGACCGACCTTTAAAAACAGAACTTGATATAAATTGGTTATTAAAAATTAAAAAATGAACAACGACAATCAGCTTTATTACGGTAGCATCGATCTCACTTTGCTTATCGATCAGGCAAGAGAAAAGCATTCAGCCTTCACGAAAGGAACGAACGGTCACATCTACGCATCGGTTAATTTTTGGGTCAATGCAGAAGTTGACAAGTATGGGAACATAGCATCGGCTCAACTAAACCCATCAAAAGAAATGAAAGATGTTGACAAGAAGTTATACATCGGCAACTTCAAAAAATCGGATCGATCCGGTAAGCCGATTTCAGATAGAGATGTTAACGGGATAGGCGACGGGATAGATGCCCCACCTCGTCAGTCTTCATCCGGATCATCTGGTCCCGCTGACAATATTACTGAACCAATTTCGGATCTTCCCTTCTGACCCTTATGGAAATCCTAAACGTTAAATCAAAATCATTGGCTAGGGCCACAGTAGTCTTCCGAGATAAGTATATGTATTTTTCAAGAGGTGCCATAGAACATTACGGGTTGGAGATAGGGAAAAGAATTAGCTTTGTAACGGAGGTGGATAGGCTATATTTTTATGTCAACGACGATCCAGACGGCTTTTTAATCTGCAAAAGGGAAGGCGGCGCGCTCGTATGGGCAGTCCTTATCATGGAAGTCTTACTTGACCAATTGCCTACCCTGCTAAGAAGTGGGAAAAAGTTCCCTTTGAAAAAAACGAACACCGAAGTAAATGGATCAAAATTAGTGGAGATATTATTTCACAACAAACCGTAAGCTATGCCCAACCCACTACTCACCGCCGAACAGAAACAGGAAGTGATTCGACTAGCCTCCGAAAGAGTACGCCACAAGACCATAGCTTTGAAAATGGGTGTGCCAAAGCGTTATATCGATCACCTATGTTGTGTAGCAAGAGCAGAGGAACAACGAAAGCCAAAGGTCGTGAGGAACCCGGAGTTGGAAAAAGATTCAGTTTTGTTTTCGCATGATCCGTATTATTGCTTTTAAAAATGGAATGCGACAAACGTCAATACGAGAAAACACAAGATGCCTATGATGACTTGGGAGGGCTAAGGCAAAGGTACGGCAGGTATAAATATTCGGTTTACAAATGCTCTTTTTGTGGCTTTTTTCACATCACAACCGTTACTAAGGGGACACTACGTCCAAATAGAAAAGACAAGTACCCCATTGAAATACCAGCAAAAGCAGAACCGAAACAAAAACGTAAATCTAAAAATAAAAAAAGATGATAGCTAGTAAAAGAAGAAAGCAACCATCGACAGCCACCTATTTCGATATGTCCATCACGGATATAGGCGAAGAATTGGAAGGTGTCATTGTAGAGCCGGAGATTATTGTTCATGCCGGAAATAGGGCCACGCTGATCAGAAAGGCTGAACGAGAGTTGAGGCAGAATCATGGCATTCTCCGTCCGGTTGTAAAGACAAAAGCGCCAAGCGGTAAACCAGGAAATAAATTTTGACGGTTTGGAAGGATTAATTACTTTCGTCTTGTCTAAGAAGTTAAAACATGAAAATCAACAACTTTAAAGTTTAAAATAATCGCGTTCAGGGTCGGATAGTTTTTACTCCTTCACAGGTTTAATTTCTTAGACAACCACCCTCGAACGCGATACCGTTTTATGAACGAAGGCAGAACTATAGGAATTGCAATACCTACTTACATGCGTCCCGAATGGACGCTAAGGGCCTTTGAACAGGTGTTGTATGATGATCGGGTCGCCTCAGTCACAATCGTAGACGATGCCTCCCCCATTGAAAGCTACAACGAATTGGATAGTGCCGTTGGTGGAATGGATAAGGTGAGGCTATTCAGGAACGGTCGAAACGTCGACTGCTACCGAAACAAGAAGAACACCATCGAATTGTCGGTAGAGGATTGGGAGGTTCTTTTTGATAGTGATAACCAACTTTCGACCGATTATTTGGATTGCCTTTTTGAAATTGAAGAATGGGAGCCGCATACGATTTACGCCCCAATATTTGCCGCCCCTAATTTTGACTACAAAGAGTTTTCGGGACTAACCGTAACAAAAGAAAACGTTTCCTCATACATGGATAGCCCAATGTTTTCGACCGCATTGAATACGGCAAACTACATGGTACATCGCGATACATATTTGAAAAATTGGGATGGTGGAATTGACCCGATAACAGCCGATACGCTATTTCATAATCACAACCATTTAAAAGCAGGGGGTAAAATTTATTTTGTTCCCGGATTAGAGTACCAACATGCCGTACATCCGCTATCCCATTACAAACAAAACGCTCACCGTTCAGGACATTTGCACATGCAGATTGAACATCAACTAAGAAGCCTACGATGAAAAGCGCATTGGTCATAGGAGCCGGAGGGTTTATTGGTCATCACATGGCTAATAGATTAAAGCAGGAAGGATATTATGTAACCTGCATGGATTTGGAGTATGATGATTCACGGCCCTTTAATTTTAATGATCGGCTGATTGGTGATGCTAGTAGCTTTGATGACTTAGACAATGTTATGAGGTTTGGTAAATGGGATGAAGTTTACCAATTTGCTGCTGATATGGGGGGCGCTGAATTTATTTTTTCTGGCAGCCATGATGCGGATATAATGTCAAATTCTGCCTCTATAAACATAAATGTGGCGAGAGCTTGTGTCAGATTCAACGTCAAGAAAGTTTTCTTTTCTTCAAGTGCCTGCGCTTATAGTGAGGATGAGCAGCAATATACAGACAATGCTGGCCTGAAAGAAGATGATGCTTACCCAGCTAACCCAGACAGCGAATACGGGTGGGAGAAAATATTCAGCGAACGGCTTTACATGGCCTACGAAAGAAACTACGGTCTGAAGGTTAGGATAGCCCGTTTACATAACATATTTGGTCCAGAAGGAACTTTTAGAGGGGAAAGAGCTAAAGCGCCAGCCGCTATTTGTCGTAAAGTTGCAGAAGCAAACAATTTAGATGAGATTGAAATATTTGGCGATGGATGTCAAACTAGATCATTTCTTTACATAGACGAATGTATAGAAGGCATTCGGCAGTTGATGACGGCTGAAGATGACACATTTTGCAATCGACCTCTAAACATAGGGTCGTCTGAAAGCATTTCGATTAACGACTTGGCTAAAATGGTTATAGAAATATCTGGCAAGAAACTTACCTTGAAGCATGTGTCCGGCCCACAGGGTGTTCGTGGTAGGAATTCGGATAATACACTTGTTAAGGAAGTATTGGGATGGGAGCCGTTTTGGTCACTTCGTCTTGGTATGGAGAAACTTTATCACTGGGTAAATAAACAAGTAAACGGTTGATCTATTTTAACTCATATGGTAGGCTTGGCAACTTTTTATACATGACTGCAAATGCGGCCGCTCTTTCTTTGCGTCATGGGATGGAATTCTCAGTACCGAATGTAAGTAATCACAATTTTTGGAACCCAGTTTATTTGCCGCACCTGCATAAGCTATTTAACAGAAACTTGCCGACAGTCATCATCAAAGAACAGCAGTTTCACTATGAGCCTATCGAATGGAGCGATGAGTGGAATGATAAAAATGTAATGCTCGATGGCTACTGGCAGAGCTACAAATATTTCAACGAATACAGGGATAAGATCATTGAACTATTCGGATATCCGTGGCACTGTATCGAAGACACCTGTAGCATTCACGCGCGATTTACCGATTATTTATCTATTGTTGGAAAGCATATCGTAGTGACAAAAGAGTATCTTCAATTGGCGATGCGGATTGTGTCAAGAGAAACCGGGATTAAGAAGTTTAAGGTATTCAGCGATGATTTGCAGCATTTTAAAAACAATTTCGGAAATTTGTACCCGTTCGAATACAGCACTAACAGAACCATTGAGGAAGATTTGATTGAAATAAGTTGCTGTCACAGTCAAATAAATTCTTCAAGTACGTTCTCTTTTTGGGCGACTTACATGAATAGGAATCCAAACAAAGTATCGGTATTCGATAGTCGGTGGTTTCAAGAGGGGTGGAAGGACGAATACGGTCGTCTCGTCGATACCAAAGATGTTTTATTGCCTGAGTATATAACAATAGGAACCGTATGAAAAGTGTTCTAATAGTTGCTCTTATTGCTCCCGGCGGTTACAGTGCCAAACCGATTATGGATGCCTTTTTAAACAATGGCTTCTCAGATGTTCGTGCGTTCGATTACCAGCTTGAAAGATTTTCCATAGGTAAGGATTTAATGCAAACAAAACTGATCCATGAGGCTAATCAAATGAAGCCAGATTTAATTTGGATGCAGGTGCAAGGTAGTGACGTGCTGGACACAGAAACATTTTTAACACTTTCTAAAATATCTTTCACTGTCAACTTTACTTTTGATGTGCGGATAAATGAGCAGACGCAATGGCTTTATAACCTTGTACCTCATCTTGGGTTGGTGTGTTTTTCAAATCAGGAAGATGTAGATGAATGCAATAGGCGCGGGCACAAAAACTGCATGGTTTTGCATTCGTCCGCCGATCCTGATATTTACAGGCCAGATGAAACGAAGGAGCGAAAAGGAGTTGTGTTCATAGGGAATAATTTCTGTAACACGAATATGGAATTCACGCTATCAAAAGAGCGCGTAAAAATGGTCGAGTTCTTGCAAAAAGAATTTCCAAACGATTTCACGGTATATGGCAATAACTGGAATGGTAGCAAACTCGTCAGTCAAAAAGAAGAAGTAGAGATTTATCAGTCTGCCGCCGTCGCCATCAATCACAATAATTTCAATAACGAGAGTTATACTAGCGACAGGCTATGGCGGATAATGTCCACCGGAACGAGATGTCTAACAAAATATTTTAAAGGCATTGAGAAAATATTCCAAGTAAGTTTCAATTTAGATTCGTGGAAGGATTTTGATGAGCTTAAAAGTAAAATACAATACTACCTACCATACGACGAAGCCGATTTAAGTTCTTCTCTTGGTAGAGAGTTTTTTATTAAAAACCACACATGGACAGCAAGGATAAAAGAAATGATGGCCTTTATCCAAAATAATCTAATGGATATGAGAGATTGGACGTTTCCGGTGTTTAATGGATGCACTAAGGCCGGAGCGCATGTCATTGATGGGAAAATTCCAGAATCCTTAGATCAGCAGCTTGATGGCCGAGTTTGTGATTGCGGTAAAACCAAATGGGTGTGGACTGAGTGCGGGTGTTCAATGAAGGAATGGCAATTGAGAATGCAGGAAAATATTTAACTATGGAAAGGTTGGATAAATCGTTTTTTTGAAGAGATGGAAGGTAAATGCCCTTTCGCTATAGATGTGTTCAAACAGTGGATTATTGGCTATCAAAAGAGGGAGCTGTGGCTGAATACATTCATGGATGGCGTTCAGTTCGAAGATATTCCGATTGAAGTGCAGATGGGAATAATGAATAGATTTTTCATTGAGACATACGCCGGGATGGACGAGTATGTCAAGAATTGTGAACCACGTTATAAAAAAGACATGGCTGAATCTATAGAGCAACTTCAATCAAGATTAAGGCCATCGACGGGGATGAATTAAAAGTATTTAACTATGCGGAATTACTCGGCACAAATAGGCGGAAGTATGTTTGATTACGAATCGTATTACCTGAGCGTTGCAGAACGGATACCGTCACCTGCAAGGGTGGTGGAAGTGGGATTGGGAACGGGTAAGAGTTGCATATTTTTGGCCGAAGCCATACTGAACGCTGGCAAAGAGATCGAAAGATTCATTGCCGTTGATAATTGCGACTACGGAGGAGCAAGCCAGCGGAACGAAATAATCAGTAACTTAGTGAATAGCGGATTGGGGAATAAGATTGAGTTTTTGGAAATGAGTTCGCTTGACGCGTCCACGAAATTCCCAGACGGCTATTTCCACCATATTTTTATCGACAGTTCTCATAAATATAATCAGACCCGCGCCGAAATTTTTCTTTGGAACAGAAAGCTACTCCATGATGGGATACTTTCGGGACATGATGTACTGTCCACCGAAAATCCGGAAGTTGGCAGGGCCGTAAGAGAAATAATTCCAGCCGACCGGCTTTATATCGCTTCCACAAGGGACGGGCATGGGGTCTGGTCTGTTGTTAAAAACGACAATGTACCATGCTTTTAGACGACTGCTATATAGCCTATGTAAATTTAGCGCACCGAACAGACAGGCGGGAGCGAATGGAGAAAGAATTGGAGCGCGTAGGGATCAAAGCAGAGCGATTTGATGCGATAAGGACGCGAGATCATCAATGGGATCATAATAAATGGGGGACCATGCTAAGGCGCACTCCTGGCGCTTGCGGATGCTATGCTAGTCAAATGGGAGTAATGCAAAAGGCGTTGTCTGTTAATAAACATGCATTCGTGATGGAGGATGATTTGGACATTTGTTCAGACTTCCACGAAAGGATCGAGTACTTTGAAAAATATCTTGACGGGAAGAATTGGGATATAATTTGGCTTGGAGCTACCGTGCATATCGGACCGCCGCATTGGTACACAGGACACAATCCGCTTTTGCCCGGTATTGATTTGGGCAGGGATGCAGACCGTACAGATGACCCTCGCATATTAAGAACTTTGGCTTGCTTCTGCACGTATGCCTATATAGTGAACAAGAATAGCATTGAACAGGTCTTAGGCACCTTAGAAAGCCAAATCCCGACTTCAATAGGGATCGACTACAGCATGATCCGAATGCAACCCATGTTAAAGACGTACTGCCTTTTGCCGGGGGCAGTGAAACAGATTGATAATTTATCTGACATCGGGACCGGGATTACTCGCTTCTCTGGGTTTAGTAAGCTGAATGGAAGTATTGAAAATTCAAGATATTGGTGGCAGGATAAGATAACAGATTTTGATCCGGCAACATTTAACTTTGTAGAATGCAAATAAATTTCAGATCGGAGCTTGGTAAATTGCTGGATGAGTTTAAACTTCCTAGAATTGTGGCCGAATTAGGTTGCGCCGAAGGAAGATTCAGCCAGCAGATATGCGGATGGAATGTGGACGTGTTCTATATGATCGACAACTGGGCTTGTATTCCTGGTCAAGCTGGCGACGGAGGGTTTAACCAATCATGGCATGACAATAATCACTACGAAGCAATGCAGCGAATTAAGCCGTGGGATTATAAAGTTTTTGAATTGAGGGGACTTACGAAAGACAAAATTCCACTATTGCCTGACAATACATTTGGCCTTATTTACATCGACGCGGCGCACGACTACTACAATGTGATGAACGATCTGGTATTATCTTTCCCCAAAGTCGTTTCAGGTGGCATTATCAGCGGGCATGACTATTTGAACTTATCTTATGGGGTAAACAAGGCGGTGAACGATTTTTTCAAAGAGAAAGGTCTTGAAATAAATATAGTGCCTGATGAAGAACCGGCAATGGCTTCTTTTTGGGTACGTAAACCGTAACAAATGCTTATAGATTTCAGATGTCTTTGGCCGAAATACAAGATTCATCCGAAAGGAGTGCTTCATATTGGCGGAAATATTGGGGAGGAATTTCCCGTGTATATGGAGCTTGGGGTAAAGAAGCAAATTTGGATAGAGCCAAACCCGGATATCTTTGAAAAATTGGTTAGGAATATTTCTTCTAATCCAGATGCGTCGGCTTATAACGTTTGCATGGGCGATATAAACGGAGATGTTGTTCTTCATGAATCAAATAACGCAGGCCAGTCAAGTTCGATACTGGAATTGGGAACCCACAAAATTTCTCACCCTGACGTTTTTTATACGAGGGACATTCCCTGCAAAATGTTTAGGGCAGACTCTTTCTTTGCAAACGGCGATTTGGATGGATTTGATTTTCTTAACGTTGACGTGCAGGGTGCCGAATTATTCGTTTTAAGGGGAATGGGAGAGTTGATCAATCAATTCAAGTGGGTTTACTTAGAAGTCAATAAGGCACATCTTTACGTCGGATGTCCCCTTGTGGAAGAACTTGACCAATATTTAGCTAACTTCGGCCTTGTAAGGGTAGAAACTATGTGGGCCGGGAATACGAATTGGGGAGATGCGCTCTGGGTTAAAAAAGAATTATTATGAGTAATTTAGAGATCATTCAACAGAAATTGAAAGACGCCGGATTTTCTTCTTTTGAAGATTGGTCGTTCGATTTCAGGAATCAGGGAGGGAAGACTATCAATTATTATGCGAAAGCAAAATCAGATTCCGGTCAAACGAAAGAAAAAAGTTTTTCCTTTGATCCTGACGAATTGTATGGCTTATCGGCTGAAGACGGGATGAATGTATTTAGAAAACGCTTATTGGATAATCTTAGCGAATTTATATCTTGAAATACTTTGATAAAATATTTGTAGTCTCTCTCCCTAATGAAGTAGGAAGAAAAAGAAAAGAAGTATTGTTTTCGCAAATGCAGATAGAGGGAATCGAATTTACCGTCTGGACGGCGACGGAACACGAAAACGGGGTGGTTGGTTTGCTTTGTTCTATGCATGGTTTGCTGACGTATTGCATCATGCATAATTTTTCGAACGTCGTTATTTTGGAAGACGATAACGAGTTCAAAATTCCATTCTGGCCCGCAATGGAT
>Ga0265357_1000006_pt1 | contig 12714 bp, 27 predicted proteins | sample NZE5metagenome_FD_189081 | JGI IMG/M metagenome (GOLD analysis project Ga0265357, IMG submission 189081) | Rhizosphere microbial communities from Maridalen valley, Oslo, Norway - NZE5 | ecosystem: Host-associated > Plants > Roots > Rhizosphere > Soil | place: Norway: Oslo | collected 2017-09-15
CTTCGGGGAGTATTGGTACTGTGCTGTAGGGCTGTTGAAACCTGAAATCCATCAACGTTCGAATTCTCCTTGGCTCATTCTCTTTGTTCATTGTAATTGTATTTATTTGGTTTTATTTAATTAGAGAAGGGGGTAAAGATAAAGGAATTAATTTGGAAATGATGAAATTTAATGAAATTTATTGTTACGTTACGACAATTAACCTTAACTTCGGTTTATGAGATGCCTGAATTGTAAAAACGACGTCGAACAAACAGAAGGCAAAAGACGTAAATTATACTGTTCGCCGAAGTGTCGGGTGGCGTTTTGTCGAAAAAGAAAGCCCGCAAAAAAGAGTACCCGAAGACCCGGACGTCCCAAAAAGACGACAATCGACCCGGCTAAAATTCAAGAAAAGATAGCCGAAGTTAGGGAATCCATCAAAGATATACCGATCTTATACGGGCCTATGAAGGAGGTTTTAGCGGTCGCTAGCGAGGAGAATACGCAATTGGGCATCGAGGCCATGATCGCCGTAATCAAGACCGAAAAGATACCTTCGCATCGAGACACTAGTCTAGGCCGAAAATCATGGGCAGCCGAACAACAAAAGCGAATTTCAGATCTGGAATCTAAACTTAAATAATATGCCTAAAACTAAGAGTAAAAAACGAGCATTACTTGTTGTTGGCGAACATAATACGCTTACTGGTAAACAGCTTCAAGATATAGGGAGATATGTCACATACGATGGATTTTTAATAGCTGCTACCCTAAAATATGACGTATTTCTACCCGAAGGGGCTATTCAATGGATAATCAAAAGAAAATAAAATGACAGAACAAAAGCGTAGGGGGAGACCTCCGGGATCGACAAAAAAGCCGAAAGAGGAAAAGTCTCTCTCGGAACATGCTAATGAATTACTTGAAAAACATGCTCCCGGCGGCCCGGTTGACCAAGTTATAACGGCCCTAAAGGATGAATCCACAGCCAAATACCAAACCGCTCCTATGTCCAACTGGGCTATCGAAAACCGAAAAAAGAAACTTGGCCTAAAAGATTAGCCGGTGAAGAGCTTAGTATAGAACTCTAAAAATATAATTTTATGGAAAAATCAATTGAAGAAAGGGCTAAAGAATTGGGCGTTCCGGTTGTCCAGCCGGTTGAAAGGAAGCCTTATTTCCCTGAGACGCCAAAACAAGACCTTAGCCGTTACTTCCAGCCGACCGTAGAGGCTATTTGTGGAGGATGCGGGAAAGAACTAATGAGAGGACAAAGGAGGCAGCCATGCGGTCAGCAAAATTGTCCATTCGGAGTGCTTACCAATTACCACATGACCCTTTAGCCACTACCTCACCCTAGTGTTCAATCCCCCAGCGATCCCCGTCAAGGAAAAGAACCAAACAACAAGGGCTAAGATAATTAATCCGATTGGGACGAACTTCCAATTTCCGGGCAAATATTTCCACGATAAGTAGCAGATAACAGTCGCTACCGCCAATACAATTACAATAGTTAGGATTGTCATGGGATTTACTCTAGTGCGATGCAATTCCCATGCCAATGAAGAAAGCCCCGGTAAAGGGGCTTCTTTTGCGTTTAAACGTGCTGTGGATTCGATTACGGGAAGGTAACCTGTAATCCCGGAACAGGAGTGGGTGGCGGAGGCGGCGTGGTCGGAATGTTGTTAGTGACGGCTACCTGAACGGTGATGCCGGGGAAAACCGTTCCATCGGTGATGCCAGCGTTCCCGGTGCTGGTAAAGTCTCCGTTAACCGTGACCATTGTGGCTCCCGTGTTGGTGATGGGTGTTACGTCAAGGGTGTTAGGGGCCGTACTGTCGATGCTGGCCGTATCTTGCGTGGGATCACTTTCGACCGCCGAAAGATTTGCCAAAGTGCCGGTGAGAATTGCGTTACCATTTGCCGTGTCTACTACTGCGATGACACCCTGATCAGGGGTGAGTGCTGTGAATGTTACTGAATTTACTGTCGACATACATGTATTTTTGTTGTGAAAAAAAACGATTAATCGAATCCGTTCCCTTCTGAAAGTGAGGTTTTCAATGATCCCTAGAAGGCGGTCAATGATATGAAACTCCTCTTTTTCTTGTTTGCTCTCACCAAAAATAGACATTTTGAGGGGGATTTTGAGTGTGAAAGTAGCAAATTTTAGGCCGTTTTCGTAGATTAATAAACTGTTTTATACTAGGTTTTGGAGTTTGGTTAAAGCAGCTTCCAGTCGGTCGTTCTGATAGCTGAAATAGTTGTTGTAATTAGAAAGTCGTGTGGTAAGATCGGCTGGGTCTGGCTGACCGCATTGGGCCGTCTCCTCCTTGTTAATTTGGATTCGGTTAGATACTTCAATCAGGACCTCTACGTTCAACGACATTCTGCTCAGTTGGTGATTGTACGCACTGGCAATATCATTTAAGTAAGACTGCCTTTCTTTTTGAGCAAGATTTGGCTGAGGATTCGGCCTTGGGTCCTTTAACTGCCTGAGTTTTTCACGCAAAGATTCATTTTCTGAATTCAGTTCAGCGATTACTTCCGCTGGCCGATACTCGTACGTAATTGTTTGAGAGTGCTGACTAGATTTAGGGCTGTCAGCTTTTTTAACTGCGGGTGTCTTGTCGCTCTGGGTTGTTGTCTTTTTCTTGCTGCTCATTTGTATTTGATTTAATTCGGTTAAGAGATTCTTCAAGATGTTGAAATCGTAGGTCGATATAAGCGTCTAGCTCCTCTAAATTAGCGAAATATTGTCCATTGTACATTAGACCTCCGTTCTTTCTTTCAAGCAAAAATCCCCTGTAACGAACGAAAGAATGTGAAATTAGCTTATTAAAGGATGCCAGGATATCGTATTTCATTTGCTTAATAGTTGGGCGATCTTGGCGTGGGCGGCGCAGAGTTTTTCGGTCGCACCCATAAAATCAGACCTCCATTGTTCAGCCCCTTCGTCCATTGCTCCCCAAAAGCCTGTCATCCATAATGCCAAATAATTAGCCGCCTTCTGTTTCCCGGAAATATGAATTTTACGGAAATTAGCTGGAACGGGATACGCTGAAAGACGTGTGTCCAATACTTCGAGGATGGTTTTCTCTACCTGCTTCAAATCTTCGGGATGAGCGGCCTTTGTCTCCCCCTCTCCTTCCGCTCCTGCTGGTGAGGTGGGTGATAAACGTAATGCAGGCTTGCATCTTTCCCATGCTTCCGTTAAGCGACCGGATGCTATATCCTTTACGTAATCAGCGGGAGGGTCAGGGCCATTAAAATACCCCATCACAAACGCTCTTTCAATTAAAGCAGAAGTACTATTTTCACTCTTTTGTTCATCTATGCGCCTTCTGATTTCTTTTGCCTCCCAATCCCGGTCTTCCTCCCTCCCCTCTATGGCCGGAGAGGGTGGGAGATTTAGTGGGCCTTCTGGATTTAAAGATTCGTCGCGTTCTTGATTGCTGTGAATATATTCATCGTAACTCATACTTTATACTTTATGGGGTGAGGGAATTATTTTTCTCCATTTTGTTCTGACGCAATAACAAGCATGTCGTTTGGAATGAAGGAGGCCAGGACGGACCTTTTACTCGTGTGTTCGTGACAAACTTTGTCTGCCATCCTCTTTGACCGGCGACCAACCTCATCCGGTTTTGGGTCTTCCCGTTCGCAAGGTTCGACGTAACATCTCCCACCCTCTTGCCACCAACAGGATCGGCACGTAACCCCAGCCTTTATTAATTTTGCTACAACATCTTCATTGGTATTTTCCATTCTCTTTACTTTATTTACGTTTACAAAATAGATTCCTGCTTGACATTAGGAGGAGGGGTAGGGATTAAAGAGGCTAATAGGCATTTACTTTCGACCCAATGGATTCAAGATATTCTCTTGCCGCATTGCCAATAGAATGCAATTCCTGCCAAGTCTCTTTCTGAACCATCCCGTCGCCGTCGGCCCATCTTTCGAGCATTCGCCCTTGAGCCTTTACCAGTTCCCACAAATGCGTTCTCAATCGTTTGTTTTCTTCTTGAATTGACATATATACTCCTTGTTTAATAAGTTACTGAATAGATGCAGGGGATTTGGGTTCGAGTAGCCATTCGATTTGGTCAAAGTCTTCCAACTTTATATACCCACTATCATTAGTCTTCATACACCCTTTATAAGGACCTTCTTCAAGATTAAGGTCATTGAAGGTGTAAGAAAAATGAAGTGTGTTTTTAGCTCTCCAAAAATAGCCTACTCCGTTAACTCCATTTACTTTACAAATAACAGAGCGCCCCTCCTGATGTTTATTGTTCGCGCCCCAATAACCAGGCTCATCTGGCAGACGCTCACTCGCCTTCACCCATCGGAGCCCCTGAGAAGATAGAAGGCGGTAGGCCCATTCGGCACCCTCTGAAAAATCGCAGTCGGCCAAATGGCCACTATCCCGATCTACTTTACATCGCTCTTTATATTCCTCGGCAGCTTTGCCTTTGGCAATTATAAACTCTTCAGGTATTGGTGTCATTGGGGTTGAATTTTAGGTCTTTTGAAAATATATCGAATGCGATTATGATTCCCGGCTGGTATAATGCCAATCAGTTCCCATCCGATAGAGCCGTAGTCATTTAAATTTATGAGAATAGCATCTCCTGGATCCAAATCCAAATAATCGTACTCCCATTGCTGTAGTTTGTTACTCATGTTATCTTAGTTTTAAAATGTCACGCATAGCTTTGTCAATGGCTGCTTTCTGATCGAAATGCTTTTTCCAGCGATCAAATACCGCCTCAAAGTCATCATCCATTACTAACGAATAGATATCCGCCTTCAGCCGTTTATTTTCTTCGGCCAGCTTTTGGTAGACGGATCGCGAAACGGGGGACGCTGACTTCTTCTCATCTTTGCTTGTCATGCTTCAAAACTTTATTGGTTGCGTATCTCCTTTTACGTACAGCGGGTGCCAGGGGTGGCCGTCTTTTGTTTTCTTCAGACAATAGGCTCCCGGGAACCGTTCGGCTACTTCCTTCCGGCGTTTGGCGGCCTGTTTGAAAACGCCCCAAGCAAAGACGATCCGTTCGCATTTGGCGGCGATCTCTGCCAGCCAGCGGTCATTGTCCCCTATTGGGTCCGGATTTGTTCTCAAGATCTCCGGTTGACTGCTGACAATACCGAATAGGTTCATCATATAAAAGCCGCCGTATCCCCAACTTCTGGCGAAATTCATCACCCTAGTAATCGTTGGGTCGGTTTCCGTCTCATTGGCCGTTGAAGGGTTTAACCCAATGAACATCACTAAAGGCTTAGAATCGTCCCATATCCGCCACAACGCGTACCGATATTTCCGGTCAGGGCTAAATTCGGCTCCGGCGATCATCGTTTGCGCAACTTCCCCAAATAAATCTTTCGTTGTCATGGTGCTTTACTGTTTTATTTCCGCCTTGAATTTGTGTTGCGTAATAGCACCCCATCGGAATAACGCATCTGCTATCTCTCGCTGCAATGCTTTCTGTTTCCATTCTTCCATGTCGCGTTTTACGGTCACGGTCACATGCGGATTATCAAGCCCCACCCAATTAGATGGCCTGGTTTCGATATAGACATGATCTTCCATATTCTTGTATTTCGGCTCGTTACCCATATTGCAAGTTTTTAGTTTTACTGATTTAGAGATCACAATAGTAATCGACACCCCGATGAAGATCAAGTTTGTCCATTTCCTGCATAGTGAATTGTTTGATCATTTTTGCAGTCGCATCTTCTATTCGGTGCCAATGCTTACCCGTCGGTTCAACTATCTGGTAGCCGGAACTTATGCAAATGGCCTTTACCTTTTCGTAATCTTCGAGTGCATCCTGTTTTAAAATTGCATGGTGAACAGTATATAGGCTCATTTGCTACGTTTTAATTTTACCGATTTGTTAGATTAGCGGACGAGAGGGTTGTTGACTAAGAATTTCAACGTTGCCGGGAATGCGGATTTTAAAAATGCCTTGATAGGGCCCAGATACGTAATAATGACGAAACTCGAAATCCCGGCTGAACCAACGCCAATCCTTAAGCCTCCATACAAAACGGTTAGGTTGATAATCTATGCAGGCGGTTGGCTCATCCTCTTTTTGCATAGGGCGGCAATCGTACAAGTTCACAATGCACAAGGCTTTCCCGGCATTAGCCGTTACGGAATTGCTGGCCCCGCAGCATATGACCAAATCACCACGGTGCTTCGTCCTCCTATACCGTGTTTCGTCGCTCTTTATCCTGTCCTTTACTAACTGCGCATAATTCTTGTCGCCGCCGTAGTCGTTCAAAATAAGCGCCGAGCAAATCAGTTCTATTGGTTCTATACTCATCCATTCCTTTTTTGCGTGTCCAAAATATAAATGTCCAGTAGTTCAGCGGTGGTGTAAACGGTGGCTTCGCTAATATGTTTAAGTAAGTAGCGCTTGGGATAATAACGGCCATCCTTGTGATAATAACGGCCATCCTGCATTTGATAACTGACGTAATTATCATCCTTCCACTCCGCGAAAGCCGCCATCTGTTCCCTTCCTCTGATCGCTTCGGAAGAGGCTCCGGCGATGAATGCTGACCGAAAATCCAGCATCAGTGCATTTCGGCTCGAAGTATATTTAGTTGGCGGATCGTTTTCATCAAGCGGCCATTTTGAATTAGCGTCCGCCGCGATCCGGTCTATCTCTGCCTGTGGTAGTGTAGGGGTCATGGCTTTGTATAAAGGGTTTTCAATTTGGGGCCGTAATCCAGAACGTCGTTTATTTGCTGCTGCGTGATCAGGCTTCCTCCAATCGCCGCCTGCAACAAAAGAACAATGGCCTTCCGCGTCATTTTGGACTTGTTGATCTTTTCAAACCCATCCGACACGTCGATAATAGCCTTCGCCAAAATTTCCAATGGCTCCGGGTTTTCTTCATTCACCTTGACGGTGATTTGCTTGGTTGTCGCTTTCTTTGTCATATACTTTTCCTGTTTACTTGTTGACTAAATTATCTGGATTTACAAATTGTACGACGTTAAGTCTTTCTGCGATACGGATCATCTGGGTAGGATACTGATCGAAAAATCCACGACATACTATTGGCGTTCCCGAAATCGTTCCTTTGTGGCATTCGAAATGAATATCTTTCTTCAGGCAGTTCCGGATAATGCCAGCCATCCGAGCCTTAGATACTATTCTATGCGCAGAGAAAAGACATTGATCGCACTTATGTTCACAAACATTCAGCATGATTGACTATTGTACCATTCGAGAAATTGGAGGACGGTTTGGCGTTTTTAAGTTTATCGATATGTCTGGCCAAATACCATTGAGCTTTTTCGAGATCTTGGATTTCCTTTTCCGGGTCTTTCTTGCCAGCACGGGAGATATACTTTACGGCGTTGCCAAGGTGGAAACCAAGTTTTTTATCCTCAATAAAGTCGATTACCTCTATTTTCCCATCAGTATAGTGAGATGGATGATTCACCGGATCGTTCATAATTCAAGTGCTTTTATAATATTTGGAAAATGTTGCTGGAAAATATTCTTAATCTCTGTCGCAACTTCCCGATGCTCTTTTTGTGCATGAAGATCAAGCCGCTGTTGCAGGTAATGAATCCAGCTACGGGCCGAACCGTTAAGATACATAGTTGTGCTTGTCGCCATCGGCAGAATCATTCGAGCGCATTCTTTGGCGACACCCAATCCAAGCAATTCTTTATACAGTAATAGGCCAATGTCGATGTACTTTTGAATGACCTCGGATGCTCGTTGGCCCACGTATTTCCCATCCCTATATTGTTCACTAATCATCGGGTCGAATCTATCTTCGCTACTTTGTCGGTTGCTTGCCGCCGCCTTTCTTAAATGGATCGGTTCAATATCAGTAACCTCCGCATACCGCTGACTAAACTCCTGCGGCTTAATCGACCAGTGGCGAAGAATTTGAATGGCGATTGCTTTGGAGGTTTTTACTTCGACGGTCATATTCACCATATCGAAAGGCGACCAATGTTTATTTTTAATCAGATAGGCAAGCAACTTATCCGAAGTCCCTGTATTGAGTTGATTAGTCGGATTACTTACACGAGCGATATAAACAAGTAATTCCTCGGCGGACAACTCGGCCCCATCAATCGTAGATTTTGTTAACGAAACTAATTTTACATTCATATTATTTATTTTACGTAGCCGATTCGATTCCCTCTTTCTATCTCCTGAGAAGTCATGGGGGATGAGTTTATTTTAAGTTAATGGTTTTTAGCTTTTGAGTATATTCGGAAATGATAGCCCGTATTTCTTCTCTCGTCGGTTTGTAAACTAATCGCCCCTCATCTATTAGAATCTGGGTTATCCCGGAATGTTGAGCCTCAAGGTTGGCTGTAAATTTCGAATAGTTGCCGCCCTTGTGAATATTGCAGCCTTCGCACTGTATTCGGGTATTTCTGGTATCCCAACGCAGGAATAAATTCCCCCTTTTTACGTAATGCCCGCATTGGCTTAATTGCCACCGCATATTCAAACCACATGTGAAACAAGATACGGTTCCGTCCTTATCGGCTGCCGACATTCTCAACCAGCGAGAGTAAACAATGTCCGCGTCGGAAATCAAGTCTTGCATGTCGTCGTCTACTGGCTCGTCTTTTGCAGCCATTTTGTTAACGGACTTCAATTTTATTTGTTGCCAATAATGCTGACCGCACATCCCTTTAGTCAACGGCCCACGGTAACTGCACCCCGGAATATTGCATTCTCCTGTCTTTTGGCGAATTGTAGTGTACATCGAAACAAACATATCAATATCTTTTTAAATTTCCAAAATAATAATATTTATTTTCAAAATAAATTTCTTAGGTTTGCTGAAACATTCGAATATGGCAGAAGTTAAAGAAAACTACCGGGCGAAAATCAAGAAGGCCCTTATTACCCAAAAACGGCTGGCTAAGTTGACAAAAATACATGAGGTACGCATTTCCTGCGTTCTGAATGGCACATTGGAGTTTTCGGATGAAGAAATCGATAAAGTATATAAGGTTTTGAAACTTAAGCGAGACGTAAAATCTTAATACCATGACACAGATATGCGCCATCGCAATAGCTCTTTTGAATGGGGAGACCATGACTATTGCCGATGGGTTTCACAAATTTCACTGCACTAATTTAAGTCGTGAACTGTCCAGATCAATTGAGCAAAAGTTCGGTGTGATTATTAGCAAAGACAAGAAAGAGTTTAAGTCAATATACGATGAGAAGCCTGGATATTATTTCCGATACCGATTGAATAAGACAGACGAAAATAAAGATGGAATGGAGCGTATGCGAGAATATATCAAATCACAACTCGGAGAATTGCCACCGCCAAAAACGGACAAGCAGACCAAGATTATTAAGAAGGCGGAGGCGGCGATTAAAACAGACCGGCAAGAAAAACTTTTCTAAAAAACAATAAATGAATATTTCTGTAACGGGGCTTAGAGCCTTTCAAAAAATGGCGTCCCACATCAAAAGGCACAACATTCTACCGATTTTAGAGTACATCAAATTGGAGAATGGGAAGGCAACAAAAAGTGTCCTAACCTCTTTCGTCCAATTTGAATGCTCTGGTATTGACAAGCCGATATTGGTGGATGAAAAATTGTTGGGCGTCAAGTTAAGCAACGAAGCTACCGACTTTTTAAACATCACGCAAAAAGGGAACAAAGTGACAATCACCGACACGAAAATACCCATAACGTTTCAAGTACCGGATTTGGTTGGGTTCCCAATGATTCCCGAACCGACCAGTGAGCGGTTCCCCATCTCTGAAAACTTTATGAAAGTGTTGGGTCGGGCGCAGTATTTCCCACTGAAAATTGACGAAACTAACACTTCCTGGATGTCGTTCATTATGGTAGGTAATGGGCATATTTGTGCATCGAATGGAATCATTTTTTTTTCAGAGCCGGTTGACGAAGAATTTGAGATTGTACTGGATAACAGACATGCACAAGTCATTTCAAAACTTTCCATTAAAGAATACGCATATTCCAATAATTATATGTTTTTCTACACCGACAATGGGGTTATCGGGTTTGCAAAACAAGAGATAAAATACATCAACGTTATCAATTACGGGAAGATAACAAGTGACAAAGAGGAATTTAATATTTCCGCCAGCGACATGCAGCAATTCAATTCGGAGTGCGCCCAATCCAGCAATATCCCCTTCGTTACTTTGCAGGAAGGCAAAATGTTTATGAACGACAAAAACATGGACATTAGCTTGGAGCAAAACATAGAAAAACTAACACCGTCCGCCCCTTTCACCTACAATGCGGAACACATGAACCGATTGCTAATGGCCATCGACGCGGAGGACATTCATTTTTTCAAAGGACAAAACTTTTACTGGGTCAAAACTCCCGGTGAAAAGTTTACCACACTCATCATGCAACTTCACACGCAAACAGAGTAGAATGCAAACGATTGGGAAACCTATAAAATTAGCTGTTGTCGGCACCCGTACGTATAGTAACAAAAAGCGAGTATATTTTGAATTGGATGAGTTTAGGAAAATCCATAAAGTTGAAATGATTGTTTCCGGTGTGGCAATTGACGATGAAAAAGCAAGGGGAGTGGACGCCATTGCCAGAGACTACGCCAAAGAAAAAGGCATTCCATACAAAGGGTTCCAGGCTGATTGGAAAGATATGGCCGAACCTTGTTTGAGGCGCATGGGTCAATACGGGGAATATAACGCTCTTGCCGGGCCTAATCGAAACACAAAGATTGCAGACTTCGCCGATGAAGGCATCTCGTTTTGGGATTACTCCAGCCCCGGAACCCATGACACCATTAAAAAGTTTAAAGACAGAACAAAGAAAATGAAAATTGTAAAAATATGATACACGAAATTCCTATCAATATACCGCCAGGTGGTCAGACACCTATCCCACATTGTTTTCAATATCCTCCTTACACTAAGGACGGTGTTTATAAACTAATCGTTCCAAAAGATTACCAAATGAAAATAGGTGATAAGTTTCCGGGATGGTATGGATCATTGAAGATGATAATTGAACGTCGGCCAGCAAGAGGTGATTGGTCAAAGCAAGCCGTCCACAAGCATCCTGACTACATAAAAATACTCGTACAGTGACCTACGAACAGTTCCTGGAAACAAAACGAAAAGAGCATATTCATAGCGGGTTTGAGGCCAATATCAATAGTTCATTTTTGTTTCCTTTCCAGAATTTTATTGTTAATAAGTCTTTGTCTGCCGGGAAATACGGAGTGTTCAGCGGGACAGGAACGGGGAAAAGCAGAATGCAGTTAAGGTGGGCACAGGCGGTTGTTGACCATACGAATGCTCCTGTCCTAATCATGGCTCCGTTGGCAGTTTCTTCTCAAACAATTACAGAAGGTAAGAACATCCATATTCCCGTAGAAAAGTTAACACGACCGCCAAAGATGGGAATATACATTATCAACTATGACCAATTGGATAACATCGTTGATTGGATTCCTGAATTTTCTGGCATTGTATTAGATGAGGGCAGCATACTCAAAAACCATGAAGGGGCTTATCGGAATCAAATTATTGACTTATTCAAAAGAACTCCGTATAAATCCGTATGGTCGGCCACTCCTTCGCCGAACAGCCCGATGGAGATTGGCAATTACAGCGAGTTTTTAGATGTAATGCCGCGTTCGGAAATGCTGGCTATGTATTTTGTCCATGACGGCGGCGAAACGAATAAATGGCGGCTAAAAGGCCATAGCAATCGTGTGTTTTGGGAATGGGTAAGTACGTGGGCTATTATGTTCCAAAAGCCTTCTGACATTGGGTTTGAGCAATCCGGGTATGATTTGCCACCATTAAATTTCATCGAACTTCAAATCGAAACTGACAAAAAGGATAACGGGATGTTGTTCAATGATTCAGCGGTTTCGGCAACATCATTTAATCAAGAATTACGCAGGACTAAGGATAAAAGACTTTCTAAAGTTGCTGATATTGTCAACGGATCAGATGAAACTTTTTTGATTTGGATAAAGCAGAATGAGGAAGGCGATGAATTGAAACGCCTAATTCCTGATGCAGTTGAGGTTCGTGGTAGTGACACTGTAGAGTGGAAGGAAGAAAAGTTATCCGATTTTGCACTTGGAAAGATACGGGTGCTACTCACTAAGAGCAAAATCGCCGGAGCCGGGCTTAATTTTCAAAATTGCCATAACCAAATATTCGCTGCCCCCGACTTCTCATTTGAGGCAGTATTCCAATCCATTCGTCGATCTTGGCGCTTTGGCCAAAAAGATCAGGTGAATGTCTATCTAGTCACTACCGATACCATGCAAAACGTTGGTCGGATATTGAGAGAAAAGGAGCGACAATTCGAGCAAATGCAAGAGGAAATGACTAAAGCCGTCAACCGAAAATTAAAATCAAAAGAAAAAATGGAACGACAATTTCAGGAGGAAATCGGCAATAACTTTAAAATACAATTGGGCGATTGTGTTCAGTTGATTAAAAATATTCCTGACGAAAGCATTGGTCTGTCAATATTTTCTCCCCCGTTTTCTGAATTATATGTTTACAGTGACGAATTGGAAGATATGGGTAATAGCAAAGACTACAAAGAGTTTTTCATAGCTTTCAATTTTTTGGCAAAAGAACTTCATAGGATCATGTGGTCCGGCCGGAATGTAGTTGTTCATTGTATGGATTTGCCCATCCAAAAAGGTAAAGAAGGGTATATTGGATTGCGTGATTT
>Ga0265357_1000007_pt1 | contig 12173 bp, 24 predicted proteins | sample NZE5metagenome_FD_189081 | JGI IMG/M metagenome (GOLD analysis project Ga0265357, IMG submission 189081) | Rhizosphere microbial communities from Maridalen valley, Oslo, Norway - NZE5 | ecosystem: Host-associated > Plants > Roots > Rhizosphere > Soil | place: Norway: Oslo | collected 2017-09-15
GCTCCTCGGCGGCTTTGGCTTCCGCTGCTCGTCGGCGCTCCTCGTTTATTCTGCGCTCCTCGGCCGCGGCTGCCTCGCGCTCCGCTTTGACCCACGCCTCACCCTTAGCGGAAACGATTTCCTCGATTTCCTTCGCCGGCTGGATGTATTTGTTTTTCTCGTCCTTCGCTTTGTCGAGTGCTTCTTTGGCGAAAGCGATGTACGGATCAGTGACGAATCCGACGCGCTTCTGGAAATTCCTGACCTCGACCAGAAACTGAGCGTTCTCTTTGTAGGAGTCGGAATCCTTCACGACTATTTCATTCGCTCGTTTGCGTAGAGCTTCGAGACCGACTTCTAATCCTTTCGTTTCCGGTTTAACCAACGCAACTTGTGATGACATTTTAGTAGCGCCTCCCCTTGTGGTCGAATCGACCTTCTCCGCGCTTGCGATTACGCTTGGCCCTCTCCAGCTTCCGAGTGACGTTCTTGGAGCGATTCATCATCTCGCGCCAGAGTCCCTCGTTTTCCCATTCCTGTCTCACGTTCAGTCCTCCAGTGACTTCCTAAGATTGGCTACCAGTTCTCGCGCTTCCTTGATGCTTCCGACCGTGGTATAAAAGCTGGCCCCGTGATACCCGACAAAGTGCCTCGTGTGCGGATGCTTGATCTGCACCGTCACACGCAACCGAATCTCGCCTCGTTTGAGGAGTAGCTGCGTCATAAGCTCCTCGTTTGTCTCGCGGCGAACTTCCCATGTTCTTTTCTTCGCTCCCATCACGCGGATACCGTCGTCTTTGATTACTCGCGCGAAAGGTGTCTTCTTAACTATGTCACTCATTCGTTTTCCTTACGCTTTCAGCTTATACGCCAACCATTCGTATATTGCAAGTGTTAAATATCAGAAGGCCACTCAATGCCCTTCTTTCCTGCCTCTATTTCTTCCGGAGTCAACAACCACCCCAGTTTTATTGGCTCTTTGTGCAGTTCCATCCACTCGATTGCGATAGCGTTAGCCGCCTCGGGCGGAATGATCGTGCGTGGCACTGCTGACATTTTCCATTTATTGTCGCCTTCTTCCCGGTACTTCCACTCGTAGAAAACAGCGCCTCGTCGGATGATTATTTCTCGTGAGATCATGGATTCACTCTCCGCAGTTCGGGTCTTTCCGGCAGTACCCGGCCTTGATGCAGTCCTCGACAGTTGGATTACCAGGGCACCACGGATAAGGCGGCTGCTCTTTCTCTGGTTCTTCCTCGTTGGCAATTATCTTCAGCTTTGGATCTTCCATTTTTCACCTCGTGGTAATGAGATTCGACATGCGCTAAAGACCATCAAACCGTAAATGATACAGATACGAACGTCACCGACTGCCAGCCAAGCGATACACTCGGCGAGCAGCGCGATTCTGAATGCGTGTGAGCGAATCATTCCGCAGTCGCGCTCTGCGCCTCGTTGAACTCTCTTATTTTTACGAGTCTCTCCGCTGAGTGACGACGGAACTCCTTGCACAGCGAAGGATGCCGGCGACGGAATCGGCCTCGTTCCTTAGATGTGTCTCGCGCAGTCGCTTTGCAGTCCATCTCGATACAGGTGATTATTTTCACGTTTTTGAATCCTCCTAGTATGGAATCGCCTCGTCAGATATTTCCTTCTGTGCTTCCCATGCCGCACGCAGCAAGGAATCCAGCTCGTGATGCGCCAGTCGCCAGCGCAGCACATCGAACCTCGTATGCTCCGGTGGAGCCTCTGGAATCAGTTCTTCTATTTTCTTGTTCAGGTTCTCGTATGCCATTGGTTTCCTCGTTTTCCTGTGTTTTAGGGTGCGGCCCCTTGGGAGGACAAACCGCACCCCGACCTAGCGCGCTGGAGGGCTGCGCTAGGAACTCGTTTCGGCCTCCGCTTCCTCGGCCTCTTCCGTTTCTTTGTCAACGTCCGAGATTAAATGCTCCGCTATCTCGTACCAGTCAACCTCGGACATCGCGGCGTTAATCATATCGGCCCACAATCCGGTTACTTCGGGCTGCGCTTCCTCGAATTCGTCTTTCAATCGATCTGACAAGTCAATTGTTGCGCGTTCGTCTCGCGTGAAGGTTCGATCCGACAAGGCCTCGTTGTAAAACTCTTGCGCGGTTTCGGCCCAATAACTTTGGCTGCCCTGCTCGTTATCCATCCAGAGATTAACCAACCACGTCTCGTAGTTCGTCCATCCGTTGTACTCTTTCTTAGTCATACTGCCTCCAGTCAATATGGCCGGATTCTCCGCTCCGTCCTGCGGTCGGAAACTACGCCGCTAACAATTCCACTTCTAACCTGTTCAGAGCGTCACGAACGTTATTCGTGGCATCTTTGGCGATCCTCTCGAAGTCTAATGCCGTTTCCTTGCCGTTGGTTTCCTTATCCCATACCGATTTAAGGAACGCGGCGAGCTCGGCTCGCATCCCGTAGGATGAAAACTCCAAAGTCATACAGCGGGAAAGGAATCGTTTCTCCAAACGGTCGGTTGCGTTACAGGTAAAAACGAAGATGGTTTTCGGCGGCCGCGCAGTGGAATCGAGTTTAGAAAGCAGAGCCAATTGCGCGGCACTGGACATCTGATCTGCCTCGTCGACTAGGACTATGTGAAAGCCTCCGCGTTGGGCGACGTACCAGCACATACGGATAACTTCCTCGACGTTATCGAGCGTGCATTTTTGAGAGGGTATGTGATGCAGTTCCGCTCCGAGCTCTTCCGCCATTGCCAGAGCCATCGTGGATTTACCCAAACCGGATGGCCCAACAAATAGAAAAGATGCTTCCCGCGGTTTGCTAATGAAGTTTTGAAGTACTTTCCGCTCGCGTTCGAGCCCTATAAACTGGTGTAGCCGGCGGGGACGATACTTCTCTACTAGCTGCCATGAGTCAACAAACTGCGCTTGCGCTTCAGGAAACAAAGACATAGACCCTCCAGAGTCCATTAGATTTAACGACCGAGCAACAGCGTGAGACCGACAAACACTGCCAGAATGAAGCAACAAACCGAAGCGATCAGAATACTCTCTCTCCGATACCGCAGACGCTCCGACTCCCAGAAAGACTCTCTCGTCTGCCGATACTCTCGCCGCATATTCTCATCAAATTGAAGCATTGAATCCTCCAGAAAAACCCCATTCGTAAACCAGGATCCCATTCAAAGGATAAATCCAATTCTGACAACGTTATGCGCGTAACTCGTCTTCCAGAATCTTATCGACGTGCTGCCCTGCGTGCAGAACGATCCGATAGACAGGAAGCGGCGCATTGAGTAATAATAGCAAGTGGCCGTTCAGGAACACGCTGGCGCTCATAAGTGCTTGCGTCTCAAGACTTACCGCGTTCGTTTCCATAGCTAGAATCCTCCAGAATTCGTTAGATATATGCTGCCACTAACTGCGGAATCAAACCTCTCACGCACAAGGAGATACGGGCCATCCTGAAAGAGAATGACCCGCTTGCGTAGAGGATTCGATGCGGGGTAAGTGGGATGCATGTACCAAAAGTATAGAAGAGAAGGAAAGATGTCAAGCATATTCGTATTGACTTCATATAATAAAGGTATATAGTCGGACACATGCCAATTGAGCTAGTTACGGCCGCTCAGTGCCAGTGCTGCCGATGCGGATATGCGTGGTTTCAGAGGCAGGATGTTAATGGTAATCCCCCGCGATGCTGCGCCAGGTGCAAGAGCCCATATTGGAACACGCCGCGCAGGACTGAGAAGATAGAAGCGCCGGCGGCAGTCAAGGCTCCAAAGCCATCCCGATCCGTTGCCAAACCCGCACCAAAGCCACTTTGGAAGAAGAAGTGGAAAATAGGAGAGAAAGCCCATGACTGACCTGAAGCACTACGACAAGACCGCGTATCCTTATACACCAGACAATCCCTGCCGCGACATGACTGACGAGCAATTCGCATCCTATATAAGAGAGCGCCGCGAGGCATTTGCTCCCGTGTGGGAGAAGTACGAAGCAGACCGAAGAGCCCGCATCCTTGAGGACGAACAGCGCAAGCGAGCGTAACACTGGCACCCCATCGGCAACCGATTAGCAGACCAATCCCCCGCACCCAGAATCAGACCCCGTAGACCCCGCCGGCGCCTTGCGGCTGTCGACGACCCCCGGTTGCCCTCATTGTCCGGCTGCGTCACTTACTGCACCCGTCGTTGCTTGACTCCACAGAAAGATTTTTGGTTCCGGTTATATTTTTCTAGCTACCCCATTCGTTTTACCCTTGACACACGAATGGTCCGAATGCTACATTCCGCCCGTCGAATAAGCCCGAGCGGGGTTGGGGGTTTCCCGAAACTACCCGACCCGCGAAGAGGCTAAAAATTTCCGGAACACCGGGGTGGAAGTGAACGAAGCAATCGCGCGCGGTAAAGGAGACGAGATGGACTACAACAAAGGACTCGGTATTGACAATATTTGCGGCGGCGCAGCGTCCACCTTTCTGTTGAGGCTTCAAAGCCGCGACGGTTGCCCACCGCAGTGCGCTCTGTTTGAGGCCGATGGCGGAGCCTGGAAACTGGAAGCGGTAGAGTCTATCGCTAAATGGCTGGAAGATGAACTGCCCGACGGAATAACGGTGGTGCGATGAACGCGGAACCGAGGTTCGACGGAGCGGACTACTCTCCCAAACACGACAAGGAAAGGCTCACTGGCCAGCTACTCCGCATCTACACGGTAATGAGGGACGGTGAGTGGAGAACTCTCAATCACATCGCCCACTGTACCGGAGACCCTGAAGGCTCTATCAGCGCCCAGCTTCGCAACCTGCGGAAGAAAAGGTTCGGCGGGCACACGGTTAACCGCCGTTCTCTCGGAGACAGGTCCAAAGGGCTGTACGAGTATCAGTTGGTTCCCGCACCACGTCAGATGGATCTAATCCAGTGAATAAACCCCTTAAGATTCTCGCCAAGCCCGTGCGCGGAAAGAACACAGTGAAGTTGTCCGTGCAGGGCGGCGGCATCTTGACCACTTTTGTTCCTTGCACATTCGGAACGGAATTGGAGGCAGCCTACAATCATTTCAAGAAAAAGCTGATCACCGGTGGATTTCCGGTCGATGTCACTAAACCGAATCTCTTCTCGGCGTTCTACGCTTCCCGCAAGAAGCTGCCCAAGGTCGAAGAGGGTCAGCGGGTCGATGGAGTTATTCGCGTAAAGAAGGAACCAAAGCCTCCACCGCCACCGAAGGAAGTCGATTTCGAGATGAATCTAGTCGAACCTCTGGTTGGCTGGAAGTCTTGGAATTTCCCCGCCGAACCATCCGAGGAAAGTCTTTTGATGAGCCGTAGTGGATTCTTCTGGAACCCCGACGAACCCACGGTGGCGCAGTGCGACCGGAAATGCTCCAAGATTCCCGGAGAACATCACACTTGCGGTATCTACGCTTCTACGGAAGGCAGGGATTCGGCCGAAGGATACGGAACAGTTTTAGGGCAGGTTCTGGGTTGGGGCAGGTATGTGCGTGGCGGTGAGGGCTGGCGTTCTCAGTACTCCTACCCGAAGTTTTTTCTGTTGAATCAGGAGCAGGAGAACCTTGTCGAGTCGCTCAAGAAGTACCACGTGCCCATCTTCATGGAAAAGCCAGTGGAAATTTACGAACCAAGGAGAGATGGTTATGAATATTGGGAAGACTCACCGGACTGGAATCTCGGAGCCGATCAAGAGTCCGATTCCGGCGAAGAGGACTACTAAAGTGGACAAGAGGGAACCCGTGAAGGTAGGCCAGTGACCCAAAGAAAACACCCACGTATCAAAGAGGAGATTGCCCGCAAGCAGGGGTTCCGCCGCGGTCTCAGCGTGGTCCGAACTTGGGTTGTCGAAGCGCGAAACCACCAGAAGCGCCAGCAGAAATCCAATAACGCCAAACTCAACCCTGACCTTGAGGATCAGTACGAGTATGCCGCCAACCTGCTCCATACCCTGTACCACAAAATAAACGACGCGATAAAAGGGGTGAAATGACGGAATTCTATGTAGTGACGACATGGCCGCGTTGGCGTCAGTGGTTGTATTGGCACGTCTGGTGGCCGTGGTGGTCTGACCGCGTTCTAAAAAAGTCCTTAAAAGATTACCGTCAAGGAGAGAGATGATGCCATTCGATTCCGCAGAACGGTTCCGAGACATGATGACCCGCCAACCTTCGGCAAACACCGATTACCTTGAGCGCGTCATCGACGGTCGCAACAAGCCGGAGAGAGAGTTGGAAGATTACTGGGACCGCCTCTCGCGCATCTCCAAGAACACTGGCTCCAGACTCTACAGGACGGACCATCAGAGCATCCACTCCACGACCTACAATATTCTGGTGTTCAACCGAGAGAATCCGTTCGTCCGAATCAAGTGCGAGACTCTTTCCATGATGGAGGTTGACGTTCCGTCGAGAGGAGTTGTGCGTGGCTGAATCGCATTCGACTCAAAATGGCGGAGAACTCTACGTCATCTCCACGGAGCTAGCTTCCAACGACGTGCAGAAGTTCGCCTTTGTGAATCTGAGGATTCCTTTGCCGTTCGACTTCGACAAGATGGGTAAACGATTACTGAACAACATCAAGTCCGCAGCTAACTTATTTGAAGAGGAGAAAAACGTTGAGGATTAAGAATACAATTTCCGTTCTGGTTCTGTCTCTGTTTCTATATGTCGGGTATGCCTTCTCGCAGCAAGCTAGTCCTTACGCCGTGGACCCCAACTCCGATCAGGGAAAAGACCTGACCATCGCGCAGCTCAAATTGCAGAACGCGGCCTACCAGCTCCAGACCGCGCAGCAGAACTATTTCAACTCGCGGGACGCCTTCGCCACCACCGGAAAGAAAGTGTGCGACTCCGGAATCGCCAAAAACAAGTGGCCGGCGACCGTTGAGTTCGACATCAATTCGGGAACCTGCGTGGACCATCCGAAGCCGGCCGAGAATAAACCGGAAGATAAAAAATGACCGGAAACGTCCTGCGGATGAAGAAGCCTATTCCTGACAACGAGACTGACCGTTGCCTCGAAGCGGTGGACCTCATCTCCAAATTGAAACCGGAAGATATGCCGAGGCTCACTACTTGGGAAGTGACCTTGATCGAAGAGTTGAATAAAGGACTCGCGTGTACTCGCATCCGTCTCAAAGATTTGCGGGAAGCCGTTTCGAGACTCTACCCCGATGAAACGCGGAGCTAACGGAGCCTATGCCGCCATGCTTCAGTCGTGGGAAGCGGACCATGGAGATGCAATTCCCGAGTGCTCCAAGAGGAACAGCCAGATGTCTCCCCTGGAACGCTCGCGCTGGAACAATCTTCGCGCCTTGTGGCGAAAGAAGCACTGCAAGAAAGAGAACCTGAAAATGGGCAAGTGGATCCGTTCCATCCGTCGCAGAATGGAGATGTCCCAGCCCCAATTTGCCAAACTCATCGGAGTAAAAAGCTACACCACTATTTTCCGCTGGGAGCGCGGACAGGGCTATACTCCGAGGGAAGAAAAAATGGAACGCCTCCGTAGTTTGGACGCATCTCTGAAGCAAATGAAAAAAGAAGGACTAAATCTCAAGGAGAAATAATCATGGCGAGTGCTCCGCTTACTCGATCGTTCGTTGCGTTAAATGGTCTTGAGGTAAAAAAAGCCATCATCAGTGAGTTCACCCGCATGTTGGACGCCGACACTCGGTTCTCTCAGCACCTTTCCTACGCGCGCATCGGATGGAAATGGAAGCTGGCGACCGACGCCTACCCTTCCGAGATAGGGACGATTAAACTCGAAGGCGGCGCGGTTCTGCATCCCAAAGACGCGCGCCAGATCGAGGAAGGCGAGATTCCCTTGCACATCGACTTGGAAGGCGGAACCACGGTCGCCGCTCCAGTCGCAGGACTTTCCGCCGATGAAGTTCGGCGCCAATCCGGTCAGCCTGTTCCTTCTCCCCGCCAAGTGCGCGGACCAGAAGGACGCATCACCGTGGACGCCCCGGATATACCCCACCCGGCTCGGGAGACTCAGGAACAAATCGAGGAACCCAGAGTCCAGACCGACGCACCTTCCGGCAAGGGAGTATTTGCAAAACGAGCGTCACTCAAGACTCGTGCCAATCCCAAAGGCGTAGAGCCAGTGCAAGCGCAGGGTTCTGCTCCGACCGCCGAGGACGCCGAGAAAATCATTGCGGAAGGGTTAGCATCTGGAACACTTGAGGAGCGCGAAGAATAATGCTATCCAGAAGGGATTTCATAACGAGATTGGTTTCTCTTGCGGCAGTATCCGTACTTCCTTCCATCGTGCTGCCCTACATCGGAGAAGCCGACGAGTATATTTCCGCCAACCTGCCGAAAGAACTTCCGGGAGGGAAGCTGACATTTGGGGCGATGATGGAGTGCTACCAATGCTGCTGTTTCGGAAAAACGGAGCCAGATAGCATGGTCCTTTCCCCTTCAAGGTATAAGGAATTTTCTTTGGCTGTTTCTCCGTACCAGAGATTTTCCAGAATAGAAGATAATGGTTTTTCCTGCTTAGTATTCGACAATGCCTCAGTCACTTGGGGAAAGCGTGTTCCCGACGACACTATCTTGGTGTTCAATTCAAAATTAGATGACCCCAGATATTCTGGGAAATTCAGGATGCCGAAACTTAAACAGGAACTTCTGGAAAGAGCAGCGTGAGTCTTATTACCATCAACGCCGACTTCACCGAGGTAGTAAAGGTGTGGCGGGAAATACGTGATATTCTCAAGCGGGCATTCCCTGAAGAACTTCCGCGGATGCCGACCAAACCTCTTGGACCAGAGGCGCTTTCCGAGTTTGACCCCGAGGCGGAATGGAACCGAGAAAGACTCGAAGAAGCAAAAAGCGCGGAGAAGGAATAATCTCTCTGCCTTCTACCGGTACGGCACTAGTTCCCGCCAACCCTCCACAGCGCACCGGAATCATCTCCACTATAGCCAAGTCTTTGGAGGGCGGGAAAATAGAATTCATGGAACTGGCCCGCCACGCCGCCGAGATAGACGTGAAGGTGGCTCCGATCATCGAGGGCTGGGATTCCCTCTCCGAAGAAGCGAAACGAAGACTAGATTTGGATTCTCTCTGCAAAGAACTAAAGATGGACCCGTTTCATTTTCTAGCCGTCGTCGCCGAATCCGCCATGAAGTACCGCGACAACGCTTCGATCATCATGGCCGCCATCAGTCTTCCGAGTGTGGTGCAGAAGTCCATCGACGTAGCTCTGACCGACGCGGGAATATCCGACCGCAAGATGCTTATGCAGCACTCCGCATTCCTGCCCATGCCCAAAGGCTCCACGATTGTTAATACGTTCGCGGCCAACCTTCAAAATAACAACGAAGTGAATCAGCACTCTTCCGCTCTGCCATCGTTTGAGAAGACCATGGACATCATCGAATCCGAGGAAGTTTAGTGCGTCCGGTCTTGCGCTATCACGGCGGCAAATGGAAACTTGCTGATTGGATTATCTCGCACTTCCCGAAACACCGCGTCTACGTGGAGCCTTTCGGAGGCGGAGGCAGTGTTCTCATCCGTAAAGACCGTTCGTATGCCGAAGTTTATAACGACATGTGGGATGCCGTAGTGAATGTTTTTTACTGCATGCGGGATCCCGCCAAAGCCGAGCAGCTAAAACGAATATTGGAACTTACTCCATTCTCTAGAACTGAGTTCGATTCCGCTTTTAAACGCAGGCCTGAAGGATTGGGAGATGTCGAGTGTGCCAGACTAACGATTTTGAGAAGCTATGCTGGTTTTGGGTCTGCGAGCACGAACGGAGAATATGCGACAGGGTTTCGGTGCAATTCAAATAGGTCCGGAACGACGCCGGCGCACGATTGGGTGAATTACCCTTCGCAGATTCGTCACTTTGTAGCACGCCTTCAGGGAGTAGTAATAGAAAATAGGCAAGCCTCCGATGTCATCCAGCAGCACGACGGACCCGAAACTCTCTTTTACGTCGACCCGCCCTATCCGCACTGCACCCGAAATATGCAAAGGGGCAATGCGTTCTATGTTTACGACATGACCGACGCCGGGCATCGTAAATTATCTGAGCAGCTAAAATTGGTCAGTGGCATGGTCGTCCTTTCCGGATACCCGTGCGATCTTTATGACAAGGAGCTCTATCCGAACTGGCATCGCGTGGAGAAAAAACACAGGGCAGACGGAGCGCGAGCGCGCACGGAAGTTCTCTGGATAAACGGCGCCGCATATAAGGCCGGCGCTAGGAAGTTGTTCTAATGTACTCCAAAAAAGTCACCGCCAAGAAGGTAGCCGAAGCGTCGAAGCGTCTCGGATTCTCCCTGGAATATCACGACATCCCCACAATAGAAACGCAGATAAAACGCCTCAACGAAATAGTCGGAGACGACGGACGCCTGACTCGCCAACTGCGCGACGACGAGAAACAGTGGATCCTAAACGAGAGGATTCTGTCGAAGCTAGACTTTCGCTACTGGTCCGCATCCTACGCTTTCATCATGCACTTCGAGGGCGGAAAGATCGTACGCTTCAATCCCAACGCGGCGCAGCACATTGCCCTAGACGTTTGGTCCGAGATGGAAGACAGAAAATTGGCGATTATGATCATGATGTTGAAGGCTCGCCAATTAGGGATGTCCACGATCACGGAACTGGCGGTCCATCACCGCACGCAATTCTACAAACACACCAACTCCCTGATTTCTTCTTCGGACCCGGACAAGTCCCGCAAGATGGCCGGCATGATCGACCGCTGCTACGAAAACGAACCGTGGTGGCTGAAACCAACTATTTCTTCTTACCGCGCTGGAGAGCTCATCGACTTTGATGGATTGGACTCCGGTATTTCCATTCAGCACGGCGCGCAGTTCACCGGACTGGGCAGGGGCTCGACTCCCAACGTCGCGCATCTTTCCGAAGTCGCCGAATACATCGAGCCCGAAGAGTTGATCGACGCTTCTCTCATCAACGCCATGCACCCGTCGCCGGCGATGTTTTTGATCCTGGAATCCACGGCCAAAGGACGCAAGAATTACTGGCATCGACTGTGGGAACATTCCAAGCAAAATTACTCCAGCGGACGCGCATCTCTCTACCCCATGTTTTTACCGTGGTTCGTTGGCTCCGACATCCACCCCGAACAGGGCTGGCTGGACAAGCACCCCGTCCCCGTGGAATTTGAACCTGCCACACTGACTTATCACCACGCCGAGCGCGCCAAGAATTACGTGAAGTCAAACGATTTACTGAGGAAGTTTTTAGGCGAAGAGTGGGAGATGCCCATCGAGCAAATGTGGTGGTGGGAAGTGACCCGCGACGAAGCGAGAGACAAAGACATCCTGAATAAATTCTACGAGGAGATGCCCGCCGATGACATGGAAGCCTTTCAATCTACGAACCGTTCTGCATTCAGTGCGGACACGCTTTCTCTGTTCCGAGAAAATACGAAGATTCCTCTCGGCGTGTTCGGGTTCTACGGACGACCCGACGAAATACCGGAGCGTTTTCATCCCGACCGCAGGGATATTGATACTGATGCCCCGCGAATCACAATCAAATCCCGATGGAATCAGAGTCTTCGTGCTTCCGAGTGCCAGCTTGTTCCCCTGAAGTTCCGCGGCTACCCGCAACTGGATCCCATGGGGAAACTACTGGTCTGGGAGATGCCCGAGGACGGCGAACTGTACGGAGTCGGCATCGACACCGGGGACGGCGTAGGGCAGGACCGGACGACGATGGAAGTCTTACGCAAAGGAACGCTGGACCGTTGCGAGGCGCAAGTCGCGGAATACCACTCTCCTTATATCGGAGCCTCCGAGTTCTGGCCCTTCGGACTGGCTGTCTCCACTTTATTTTCCACCGAGATTGAAGATCAAGTGAGACAAGCCCGTGTGTGCATCGACTGCCTGAAAAATGGAGAAACTGTTCAGTTCGAGATGCAGAAAAGAGGCTATTGGAATTTCCATCCCTGGCAGCGCTACGACAAAAAGAGACTCCGGCTCAAAGACGTTCACAAGATGGGATTTTTCTCCAACGCCTGGGCGCGCGCGATGATGATGGACTATATCATTCACGCGATTAAGGATGAGTTTGTAGAGATTAGCTCCCCGTATTTCGTGGACGAAATGGGAGACTTGGAACGCGACGACTTCCGGCAATCGCTAAAGGCTGTATTCGGAGGCCATGACGACCTTTTCGTAGCCATGGGCATGATTTTCTTCTCCA
>Ga0265357_1000008_pt1 | contig 12063 bp, 6 predicted proteins | sample NZE5metagenome_FD_189081 | JGI IMG/M metagenome (GOLD analysis project Ga0265357, IMG submission 189081) | Rhizosphere microbial communities from Maridalen valley, Oslo, Norway - NZE5 | ecosystem: Host-associated > Plants > Roots > Rhizosphere > Soil | place: Norway: Oslo | collected 2017-09-15
GCAGCCATGCCGGGAATCTTGAGGAGCGGGGTTAGGTATTTTCCCATGGCAGTCTCTGCGAGCCCTTCGGATCCAGCGGAAGCAACCATAAGTCCTATCTGGCCCGGTGAACTCATGGAGGAGATGCCTCGTCCCACGGTATCCACCACACCCTGTCCGAAGGCCGCTCGCGATGCTTTCCCTGAGTCTCCCTCGGCAATAGCTTTTTCCTTGGTTCTTTCGCCTTCCTGTGCCGCTACGCCGATCAAAGAAGCGAAGAAGGCGCTTCCCTCTTCCTGGGTGACTTTAGGCTTCCACGTCCATTCCCATGCCTTTTCTGCCGCCTTCTGAGGTGCTGGAGTGTCCGGCGGTGGTACGGGTTCGTTCGTCGGATCGCGCTTAATCTCTCCGGGTGTGACGTCGGGGGGATACCAGTCGGTCGAGCCGTCCTGCTGCTTCACGGATTTATAGGTATCGGGGATTCCGGGTGGTCTCTGTTCCTGCTGTTGAGGTTCCTGGGCCATGTTACTTACCCGGATTAGAGGTTATCTTGCCCGTCTCGGCGAGTTGATTGGCGTGGTCGGTGACCGTCTGCTGGTCCACTTTTCCTTCAAGAACCGACTCTTCCATCTGGTCAATGAAAGCCTTAGCCCGTTTTGCGAATACAACCTTCTGCTGCGCCGCAGCTAGTTCCGCCTTGGCCTTCACCATGTCGGGATTGGAGCCCATGATCTTCCCGGTGATGGTTGAGTTGTTCTTGCGAATCTCTTTCTCTTTGGCTTCCGCTGTGGCCTTGGCTTTATTGGCGACTGTGGTGGCGTCGGCGACGGCCTTGGCGAATGTCTTGGATGTCTCGCGGTATGCCACTTTCTTGTCCGCGCGCTGTGCAGCCTCGGCGCGAGTGTCCTCTCGAATCTTTTCTCCCGTGGCGAACGCCGCGCGAGCGGCAGGAAGGTCTTTGTTTATGTCCCCCGTCTTGGGATACGGATAACCAGCTTCGTTCCCGATGGTCGTTTTGCCCTCGACTTTCTTCTCTGCCTCTGCATCGTGGCGCTTGGCTACCGCAGCCTCGGCCTGTTCGCGAGTGGGAGGCTTGTCGTCGGAAGCGTGCGCCTTCATGTAGTCGTTTTCTTCTTGTTTGCGTTCCTCGGCCTTGGCGTCGGGCTTGGACTCTCCCTTGATTCCCAGCATGGGAGCGGTCACGTTGTCGTACACATCTTTGTTGGTGGCTTGTGGGTTTGCCTTACGGTACTCGGTCGCCGCGTCGTGGATTCTCTTCTGGGTTTCCTTGTCCTCTTCTTGGAATCTGGCGGTAGCGCGGGCTCTTTCCTCCGCGGAAATCTCATCGACCTTGTTGGGCTTCGCTTGGAACGAACCCGGACCAAACATCTGTCCGCGTGTCGGTGGCCCACCGGAACCGTACCTTCCCGGTAGAGTCTCTAATTTAGCTGGTGGTCCTCCGAACTTTCCGGGCATCTGTTCGGGGGCTCCTGTTGGCTGCCCGAACTTACCCGGCATCTGTTCCGCTCCGGGGATGCCAGCAGACGAGCCGGAACTACCCGCAGCGCCATTTTGTCCTGCTCCTCCTTGTGTTTTTTGCCCTCCCTGCTGGCCTCCGGTGTCACCGAACCTGCCGATTAAATTGCCGAGCGAGAATCCGCCCTTCTTCTTTCCGCTCCCGCCCCCGTACTCCGAAACAATTTCTTCCATGCGATGAAAGGCTGCGGCTTGCGCGTCGGGGGTGAGTTGCCCTGTTTCCACGGCGGTCTTCAGAACGGATAGTTCAGCTTGAGACTTTTGTTTCTTCTCTTCCATTTCCTTATCGTGCTTCTGCATCATTGCGTTTGAATATCCAGATATGAGCCCGCCAAATAGTGATCTGCCCATAGATTAGGCTGCGAGCAACGCGATCAAACTTCCAATCGCTTGCCCGGAGCTCGCTCCCGCTGCTGCGCTCGCGTTCTGTCCACCCTGCATCTCACTGACTGCCGTGGCTGCCGTGTTCGTTCCGGTCCCGAGTTCTCCCAATCCGAGATTGGCGAGCATCGCTCCGATATTTGCTTCGCCTTGCACGCCCGTCATCTGCGCGCCCTGAACAAGATTCTCGATGGCTCCGGCTTTCTGGAACGGTAACTCTTCGAGCGCGGCCGCTCTACCGCCACCGCGCGGAGCAAATTCCTCCGCCGATGCACGGCCCGTGTCGTACTGCGAAGTCAGTGTGGAAATTTCAGGGGAGAGAGCCCCCATGATCGTGTTACGGTCGCCCGAGGCTAGGGCTTTGAAGAAATCGAGCGGCGCAGAGATGGCGCTAGTCGCAGCGGGAAGCGTTCCCTCCGCCGAAGACAAGCCGAACTTCGCAGCCTTAGTCTGCTGCTGTTCTAAGTCCTTTTCTTGGCTGGTCGGGCATTGCGTCAAAAAACAGATAAGGCACCCCTAGACTGGAACGCCGTCTTTTGCTTCGAGATTCTGAATGAGAACTTTTGGATGAATCCGCGTCATGCCGTTAAACTCTGCGAGCTTCGCGATTCTCTCGTCGCTCGTTAAGACTATATATCCCTGGATGATAAGCGATTCCTTCATTCCTTTGCTGAAATTGTTGTCGATAATTTCCTTCAGTTGCCTGAAGTCCACGTGACCCTGATAGCCCTCTTCGGTTTTTAGGGGGCCCATGTAAGGACAGAGCTGAATCACCAGCGCGCTTACAATCTTTCCATCTGGGTTCCGCGCAATGGCGGCCTCGCCGAGTCCCGGCGGAGGAACGAATCCTTTGGTTCCCTTGAAAAACTCACGCAGCTCGTCCCACGCTTCTTTGGTGGGCTTGATTCCTTCGTAACTTAGTTCTTCTTTCATGGGCAGAGTGTAACTCAAATCCCTCCGAATTTCATCAACGCGCTCGCCTTGGCCGCTCTCTCCGCCGCTTCTATCGTCCGGTGCTCCGTGGTCACTCCGTGGTGCTTCAGAATCTCGGCGTGTCGCGCGGAGAGGTAGCCGTTGGGATCGAAGGGATGCGGGAGAGGTTCCACTTCAGGGAGTTTCTCCCACAGCCAACGAACGGCCTTGTGATTGAATTTTGCGACCAGGAAAATTAGTTCTGAACCCATGAACTTTTCGTCCGTGAAGACGAAGTGGTGCTCCATGAAAATATTGTGGTTCACCAGCCACGTCTTCATCGGGCAAATATAATAAAATTCTTCGCTCATTTTATTGGAACAGAATTCGTGAGTACTAGTCCTGCCGTGGTCGCACCTACGAAAAACTCATGGTACGGATTACACTCTACCAGAGATGCTTCGTCCGCTTCCGACACCACCGAAATGCTCATCAGCTTCGCCGGCAGACCGCAGCGGGACTTCAGCATGTCGGCCATGGTCCACGACTTCGCCGGAGAAGGGAATCCTGTTTTGTAAAGATTCATGATGTGCGAAGGCGTCACTTCTAGATATTCTCCGAGTCCGAAGGTGAAGCGCAAGAACTCCGGTTGCGTCGAAGTATGCTTCTTGGAAACGATGGTCCATCCTTCAGGACCTAGAATTTCTTCCCCGACTCGGCAGTTTCCTAGACGCAAGAGGCTCCTCCTGGTCTGCACCAGCATGGATTGACGGATGCAGCCAGATCCACCGCCTCCACCGCCTCCGCCACCGCCACCCGTCGCCGCCGCCGTAACCGAACTCTGTGGAGAAATGGCTATATTCCCGTCTCCGTTGGCGATCTGCGCGGCCAGAATGCTCTTTGCGACGTAAGCCGCCGCGGGAGTCCCTGTTCCTCCCGGAGCCACCGCCCATAGCACAGTCTTGAAGTCCACGCTGTAGTACGGATAGAAATTGTAGGTCGTGCTCGGCGTCAGTCCCGAGATGGAAATGGAAGGGTTCGCTACCGTCGTGTCGGGAACCGGAATCTGCGTGCCGTCGGGGAGATAAATAATAAGCCCGGTGTAATACCAGATGATCGTGCTTGCTGTCGCGTTGTTATACAGCAAGCCTCCGGTCGGAGTCGGAAGCACGGAACCTTGCGTATTGATGCCGCTCGATACTCCCCCGGAAAGAAGTTGAGCTGAAGGGATGATGCTGAGAGCCTGGCTCAGTTGCGCGGCCTGCGAGCCTACCTTGGCGCCGACGCCCTGAATCGCGGATTGAAGATTCAACGATTCATTGGTGACGCGGTTGTTGACCTGATTCAGTTGCCGATACAGTTCCTCGATCGCGGCGGCAGCCTCGTCCGGTATCTTCCCCCGAAGAGAAGGTATGCGTGGGACGACCATTAGTTTGCGACAAGGGCTTGGAGCACAGCAGCGGTCGGAGGCTGCGGGAACTGTACCGACATCTCGTTGGACCTCGGAGCCGAGAAATTCAGCGTGCCGCATTGCTCCGAAGCCATCACGACATAATAATAAGTTTGCCCCAATACGACGGTAGAGTCCACGAAACCGGTGGTAGTGAGCGGAGTGGGATTAAGGGGAACTCCCGATTCCAACCCAGCCGACGGTCCTCGCAGAACGCTGTAAGTAATCGCGGCCGGTGCGGCGCAGTTGGCTCCAGGAACGGATTGACTCCACGAAAGCGTGACGTCGTGTCCGGAAGAAGTAGCAGCTAGATGCTGCGCCTGCTGCGGGTGCAGCGCGAGCAGGACTAGTAATAGAATATTCATTTTAGTCTCCTCAATGCGGCCTCAGTGAAATCGTCGGCGTCGTAGGTCCGCCAATCGCAGTCCCGAAAAGAGCGACCTGCTGCGGGCTACCTAGCGCGTTGTCGTTCACGTTCAGTGTTCCATTGAACGTCCCTCCCAGCGCCGGCGCGAACTCCACCGCGATGATACACGAGCCGCCAGCGCCGAGCGTACTCGGGCTGATCGGGCACGGGGAGCCGGACACGGGCAGCGAGTAATTCGTGTTGTCACTTAGCACGAAGCTCGTGATGGTCAGCGCGGTCGTGCCCGTGTTTGAGAGCATCACGTTCTGCGTGGCGTTACTCCCGGCGGCGATCGTATACGTCAGCGTGGTCGGCGACAGCGACACGACAGGATTAGCCAGCCCCTGCCCGCTGAGCGCCTGCGATGCCGACCCACCCGTGTACGTCGCGTTCAGCGCATCCGACAGCGTACCGATGGCCGTGGGCGCGAACGTCACATACACATTGCACGATGTGCTGGCCGCGAGCGTCGAGCCGCAGGTCGTCGGTGGCGTAGCGTCATTAAAATTGATCCCCGTGGTGAATCCCAGCACGATGCTCGTGAGCCCCGACGCGGTACCGTTATTGAGGATGCAGGTGGTGGGACTGTCGCTGCTCTGCGAGCCCACCGGAGTCGATGCGAAGTTGCCGGAGTTTGTGGGGCAGGTGAGTGTGACCGAAGCGCCTGTACCGACGCCAGCTAGGGGCGCTGTGACGGTACCGCCTCCAGCCGTCAGCGGGTGCGGATAGGTGTAAGGCGGATAACTCGCCGGAGTCGATAATGACGTGCTCCAGGTATTTGTTGAATTGCAGAAGTACAGCGAATTGTCCGACGAGAATCCAATCGTAGAATAGGCCACATGTGGCGTGCAGGTTGTTGGACGATTGGTGAGCGTCCCCCAGCCAGTTCCGCTCGTGCCGTTGAATGGTGAAGTCGGGCTGGTGTTGGCGGTCTGCGAAGTGGCGCTTTCCTGATACCAGTCACGATTGGGGATTAAACTCAGGGTCTGTGAACCCATCAAGCTGAAGTTGATTATGGAACCCGGAGAAAGCGTGTCGTTCCACTCATAGGAAGGGTCTAAGACTTCGTTGACCCAGCCCGTAGGTGGTGTGGCCCCTGAAAGAAGCGTGCTGAGACTTCGGGAGGGCTGATCGATACACACCGATGCTTTCAGGATTTGGTAGCTGTCGCCAACATTGAAGGTGGGCCAGCTATTGTAGGAATCCTGGGAGTAGAGAGTTGAACTGACCGAATTGGATGTGCTGCTGCTGATTTCCCAGCCGTAGGTATTTCCGAGTGTCAGGTTAACGATGCTGTAAGCCGAACCGTTTCCCGGTGCCCATTGATTGGTCGTCCAACTTTGTGAGGTATCGGTGACAACCAAAGTGTGGCCCCCACCTGAACCGGATGTGGCCGTAATCGTCCCCGAGGCATAGACCACGCCATCGTTGTTATCCCACGGACCAGCCCCGTTGCAGGTATCCCAGCCGCCAAGATTGGCCCAGCGCCTGAACTCCGCGAGTTGCAGGAATCCGTTGAAAAATGAACCAGCGCCAGTGGTGTAAGTGTTCCCGAACTCGTACACGACTCCACTGCGAGCCTGGAATCCGTTCGAGCATCCCGCTGTCGTGTTGCAGGTGAACTGGTTGTCGTAAATCTCTATCTGCCGGCCGCCACGCGACCTGCCGCCGCTTTCTGTTCCGTGCACTGTGCCGCCTGCGCTGATGAGCGTGTTGTGGCGAAGGACCATGCGGCAAGCGCCGACGTGCTGCGCTCCGAAGGCGCTGTGGTCGCAATCCACGATCAGGGCTGGCTGAGGGGCGCTGCCTCCAGCCGTAATCGTATTGTCCTCAAAGTAAAATGCGTTGTTGGTGCCCAGAGAATCCGGCTGCGACCAAGAATTGTCTCCGTACTGGCCCACTCCCAAATAAGAAGCATGGCTGACGTTGCCGAAGATACCGCCTCCTGATGGGTAAGTCACCGTGTTGTGGTCTGCTACGCCGAATACGTCGGCAACGTCGAACTGCCAGCCCGAACCGGAGTTCCAAGTGGAACCGGTAGAGCCAGTGAATATCATGTGGTCTAAGCGGAAATTAGGGCAGCCACTGGAATTGCATGTGCCAAGAACAGAAACCATATCGTCTAGGTAGTTGGCCGGATTGGTGCTGAGCGGCTGAATAATCGCGCCCGAAAGACGGAAAGTCTTCCCCACCGGAATCTGAATTTGGAACATTGAGCCGGAGCCGTGAGGAACCGCATCATTGAGAGTTGTGGTGCCTCCGTTTCCGAAGATGATGGACGTGGTGAAAGTCGGGCTATAAATGAGCGGTGTAGTCCAGGTGCAAGTGCCGCTGGGGACGTTGATGGTGGTGTTGTCCGCGGCGACCGCAGAGACTTGCGTCGCAACGTCAGACTCGTTACAGGTAGCCGCAGTGAGTACCGGGCCGCTGCCGCCGCCGTAGCTGACGCTCAGGTTTCCGGTGCGCGAGCCAGCCGACGCTGGAGTAAATGTCACGCCAATATTGCAGTTCGTGAGCGTGGCGAGAGAGCTTCCGCAGGAGGTCGATGGCAGGGTAAAGTCTCCCAATGTAGTACTCTCGGCCACACTGGTCATTGTCGTGGCGAGCCCGTTGGCGAGCGTAGTGCTCTCAGGGCTGTCCGGGGACGCAACGCCGATCGCCACCGATGCGAGGCCGTTGAAATTATAAACTTGGTTGCATGCCGCACCGATGACCGGGGGAATCAGGCACACCTGCCCCGCTGCGAGTCCGGTACCCGTGAACGTACTGCTCACCGTGTCGATGGACGTGACGACGGTGACGGTGCCGGAGCGCGCGCCGGTCGTTGTGGGAGTGAACGCCACTGTAAAGGAGCACGACGCGCCGGACGTCAGCGTCCCGGTGCAGGGCGAGCCGCTCACGCCGAAGTCTCCCGCGTAGGTGGTGGACGTGATGGTCTGACTGGTCGCGGTATTGTTCTTAAGCGTCAGGGTGCAGGCGGCGACCGTGTCCACTCCGGTGATGGAATCTGTCGTGCTCGTTCCCACGATAGCCGAGCGGAACGAGCACGCCCCCGGCTGGAGTGTGACGGTAGAAATCTGGAACGCATAATTGGCGAAGGTGTAAGTCGTGTTCGGCTGACCCACGAATGCATAGCTGGTCCCCGAGGGCACCGCTGCGTTGCATCCGGGGACGAACGGTGCTGCGTGAATCGGCACCCATGCGGGGTACGCGCCAGATCCCGTAGTCGGCGTCCCGTTGCCGCAGTCGGGAACGTCCATGCCGTTAAACCAGTTCGCGTTCGAGTTAGGACTGAGCACGAAAGAGCCGATGTTCGCGGGGGTAGCCACGTAGGAGTTCAGCGAGTTGACCGTGGTGGCGGGCTGCGTGCCGCCGATTGCCAGTTGCGAGTTGCATCCCGAGCTGACCACACAATCCGAGCGGAACCCCAGCGTGGGCACCAGCGTCTTCCCCGCTGTCGGACACTCGCTGCCGTTCCCGTATATCGTGAGCGCTCCGGTTTGGCACGGGTAATATTTCAGCCGATAATTCACGCCGTTCACCGGAGAGAGTCCTGATGGCGTGGACCACGAAATGGTGCATGTCCCGGTCGTCGTGGGGCCGATGACGATATACGTCCCGTGAGCGGTACAATTCGCCCCGCTCGCAAGCGTCAGTCCACCCGGCACCACCAGCAACTGTGGAACGCTTCCGTTGATGAGATACCCCGCCGTGCGCGTGCTGTTATTCGCCAGTATAAACTGCTCGATCATCATCATCTCGTGTGAGGCGAGTTCCTGGTTGATGATTCCATTGTTGCTGGCCTGAGACTCGAACATGAACTGGTAATTATTGACGCCCTGCCCAGTGATGTCGGTGATTCCATTGGTGACTAGTCCGGCCCCGCCGATGCCGGGGAACATGGTGGCCCCGCCGCAGCCAATGGAGCACGCCGACACTCCTGTGGGATACAGACGCAAGCAGTTCTGGCCACCGAAACATCCGGGGTAGGAGTTTATATAGTCAAACGCTTGGTCATAACCACACCCCCCACGCGCGGTGTACACGCCCAGTGGATTCGTGTTAACGCAACTCTCCTGCGCCATCTGGAGCCAGTTGCCGTAAATATTGTCGAGCAGCCCTTTCTCGCTGACCGTGGCGTTGGCGATGGTAGTGCAGCCGTCCCAGAGGTAGCCCTGATTCCCCGGAACTCCACATCCCGTGTTGTAGCTCGCCGATGTAAGGGACATCCCTGATAGTTGGCCCACGATGAGATGCCAGTTGAGCCCCATGATCTTTCTCATTTCCTGCCACATGTCGTACACGCCGTTCACATTCACGCCGGACATGAATCCGCTCAGGTGACGGAACCCAACTCCTCCGCCGATGCCGCCGCTCGCGGTCATGCAGGGCTGGATGTTGGGTCCGACCATCTGCCATGTCACCGACCCGTCGGTGACGGTATTGCCCACAATCGTAGGCCAGGTTGGATGAGTGCCACTCCCCGTCGTGCCCGTGACTGTGACAAATTCCAAGTTATTGTTGGAATCCACAATCGCGGCGATATTGTATGGGGACACGGTCTCTGCGGTCGATTTCTTCCACGCGGCATAGTTACAGTTCTCACCCGAGGCCAAGGTGATTGGGAATCCACGTGTGGGACTCTGGCCCTGCGAGCAACCGTTGACCGGAGGCGTGTTGGTGTAACAATCTGAATTCTGATACCAGTCAGTGAATCCGGTCGGATACCCGGCATTCACCAGCGGCAGCACTTGATACACCGCGAGGTCTTGCAGCAATCCCTCCAGCACTGTCGCGCAGGTGTTCGATGCGGAGCCGTAGCTCACTGACGTGCAGGAATTGTTGGGAACCTGCCCGGGAGATTTGAAATTACTTCCCGTGATAGTAGCCAGCGTATCCGCGTCCGGGTCCGAGATAGAGTTCTCGAAGTCCATGGCGCGCGCCGCCGTGGAATAGTGATGCCCCTCGGCGCGGATGGCTCCCATGTGACCGTGGCCCGGAGCGCTATTCCCTACTGCGTTAGCCTGTACGTCGGCCCACGCGACGAACGGATTATGCAGGCGATCCTTGAACCCCTCCATGAGTTGCTCGCGGATAGTTTCGTCGCCGGTGAGTAGATAGTGGAGATACTGGCCCCACATCACGTTGTGGTCCCCAGCGTCATCATCGTCTCCGAAGTTCTGCATCCCGCCGTTCCAGTTGGAAGGCAGGGAAGCGTTGCGAGGGTCGCCATAGAGGAAGAAATTCAGGCCCGCAGAGTTACATTCCGCATCGCTCGTGCACATCGACCGGAATCCCGCGTTGGGGCCGGATTTATTCACGGTGTTCGATCGCGGCAGGGTCTTCTCGGTCTGCATGCGGAAGAAATGGTCGTCCCAGATGGTGCGTCCCGGCACCGCGCCCAGTGTGCTCGCCGCTCCGCACACGCTCCCGCTGACCGCGCATCCACGTTGCAGCCATTGCAGGTCGAAGGAATTGCGCTGCTCAAACTGGTTACCCTGTGAGCCGCCGCCCGCGATCCACCCGAAATACCTCCAAATGGTCATCTGGTTCGTGGCGCCCGTATAGGCGAATCCAGTACCCCCCACGTCTCCGAGGCATGAGCCGATGGCGTTCGGACACACCGTGCTCCCCGCGGCCTTGTAGAAAATGTCCTCGGTGACCGGATCCGGCATGGGATACCACAGCGCGGGGATGGAATAGGTCGCATCCACCACTGAGTTCCAGTATGTGGCCGATTGCGGCTTGGCGAGCAGGCGGTGCTGGAAGTATAGAAAGTTCGCCTGCGCGGTTGCCGCCGATTGCGTCCCCGTGTGGAAGTTCCAGTAGATATCGTGTATCTGCGTCTGCGGCCAGCCGATGGCGTAGGTTATTTGCGGCTGGCACGGGAATGACCCCTTGCACGGCCCGGACGCTTGCGTCGTCACGTAGCTGGGATTGACGACGTAGGGCGTGCCGGATGTGTTCCACAACTGCTGGTTCGGCCAGATGCCCACGCGGATTTCGTTATTGTTTCCGCAGAATGGCGAGACGCCGCCGCACCCCGCGGACGTATTCCCCGGCTGATACTCCAGCGACTTCGGCCAGTACATCGCAAGCTGATACACGCCGGTCTCGATTCCGTTGGAACCGTCGTCGAAGTCCGACCATCCCACTGGATAGACCGTGGACGCGCCTTGCTTGATTCCTGTCCCGCTTGGTCCGGTGTCCTGATAACCGGGAAGCGCGTACTGCCAACTGTTCGATGAGCCGGAGCGCGAGACATAAGAGACCACGCAACTGTTCCCAACGGATGACGCTCCGGTCACGCCGCTGCCGCATAGCGTACCGCCCGGCCAGTCGAACCATTCGCCGTCGGGCGACCATCCTTGGAACAGATACGCCGATTGTGCCGATGTCATAGTGCCGGATGTGGATGAGACGGTGGTGCCCGTGGCGTCATCGGAGAACCTGAAATCGCGTGTGGCGCCGGACAGGTTATCGGTCTCGCGCATCTCCTCCTGGTTGAATTCCTTGTAGGCCACGTTCCACTGGTCCGTGGGCGAGCAGGATGACGACGCGATGCCATTGGGGTAGCAGCCCACTCCGGTGACTCCGGTGACCACCGGCACGTAGGCGTTTTCGTTGATTATTTCCGTCTTGGAATCGGTGCGGTTGGCCCAGAAGAACATCCTGGCGCGTCCGTGGAAGTAGGCGTGACCCGAGGAGTTCTTGAAATCAAAGTTCGCCGTGATGACCGAGCGCAACGGGCCGTTCTCCTCGATGATAGCGGTCGAGGCGGAATCGTTCTGGGATGAATAGGGTGTGGTGCAGGCCGCGCCCGTGTAATTGGTGGGAACTGGGCCGGGTCCGCAGGACACTCCGGCGATGGTCGGTATGGTCTGCGTGGGCGGGATAAGCGAGTCTGATGGGCCGAGTAGCGTGAATCCGTCGTAGGGGCCGTGGTTAATCCCGGATATTTCATGGAGTGCACCGATGGCCGCGTCGTGGTAGCCGTCGAAGTTGGCTTTCTGGATGACGAATACGGCAGCACCTGTGGTGACGGTGATGGTACCTGTGTTCGGGAATCCCGGATTGGAGTCCACGGCCATCGGCGTGAAGCTGGTGGTGCAGGTCGGGGAGCATAGGACGTTGCCACCCGTATTCACTGGAGCCGTAACCACAGTTAGGTTCAGGTCGTAATTGAGATTCCCCGCTAGCGAGGATGTCGCCGCGCACGACCCGTTCCCCACTTCGCTGAAGCAGGGTAGCTGCGCGTCCACCAGCACCCATTCCGCGTTGCCACTCGGCCAGTGGGCCATGCAGCGAAATTGTGACGTCACCTGCGTGCCGGAATATTTCAGGATGAGCTTCGTCGGCGCCTGCTCGTTCTGCGGCTGGAGTTGCGTACCGGGGCAGT
>Ga0265357_1000009_pt1 | contig 10733 bp, 25 predicted proteins | sample NZE5metagenome_FD_189081 | JGI IMG/M metagenome (GOLD analysis project Ga0265357, IMG submission 189081) | Rhizosphere microbial communities from Maridalen valley, Oslo, Norway - NZE5 | ecosystem: Host-associated > Plants > Roots > Rhizosphere > Soil | place: Norway: Oslo | collected 2017-09-15
GCGGACACGATCACGCAGCCGCAGCCGGCCGATGCCCCGGCGGTGGGCAGCTCGCAGCCGCCCGCGCGGGTGCTCGAGGGCTCCGTGGTGGGCTAGGCCATGATGCCCCAGGGATGGTCGTGGACGGTGGTCGGGGAGATCGCGGTCGGGATCTTCGCGGGCGCGCTGCTGGCCGGCCTGGTGGCCGCCGTAGCACGGAAGGCGTAGCGCCGTGGCGGTGGCCGCGCAGACCAGCGCGGGCGGCGGCGTCGCCTTCCTCGTGAGCGCGGGCATCGTCTACGAGATCATCGCCGCCGCCTGCAGCAGCCCGCAGACCACGGAGATCAACGCCGACCGCCGCTCCGGCACCCTCATGAAATGGGTGCACATCGGGATCGCGCAGGCGGCCCTGTTCGTCGCCGCCGCCGCCTATTTCGACAGGGCGCACCGGAAGGAGATCATCGTGGGCGGGGTCACGGCGGGGGTGCTGATGTACGCGCAGTACTGGCACGCCCGCGACGCCGGCATGAAATCGAGCGCCCCGGGCACCGAGGACAGCAGCGCCGCGGGCATGGCGGCCTGGAGCAACCCGACATGATCCCCATCGGCATGGCGCTCACCTTCGGCGCGTTCACCCTCGGCATCTGGGGGTACTGCCTCTGCCGCTCCTATGACGTCCCGTTCAGCGCCCTCTTTCAGCCGACCTGGCCGGGCGCGCAGGTCAACGTCACCGCCCCCGCGGACGGGCACAAGCTCGGCACGATCAACAACAGCACGAAGCTGGCCAACCCGAACGGCCTCCCGGTCCAGGGCGCCTGATGGGCCTGTTCTTCGCGTGGGCGATCGGCGAGGGCATCGTCTTCTACCGGTGGGGGAAGCTGAAGGCCCCTCCCACCCCCGGCGTCCTCGTGCAATCGAGCACCGTGTTCGCTGGGCTGGCCCTCATCTCCCTGTACCAGCCCGCCAAGACGTTCGCGACCATCACCGCGGTCGCCTACGATCTGGCGATCCTCATGCAGGTGCTGGGGAAGGCCCCCACGCAGACCACCGGGTGGCCGCCGCCCGCGATCGCCGACCCGACCGCGATCATGCCGCCCGGCAAAGCGGCCGCCGCTGGCGGGGCAGCCGCCTCGAGCGCGCCCGCGGGGAAGAAGTGGAACATCTGGACCGGGTACCTCTGATGGCCGGCACCCAGTGCACGGGGGCGGGCGGCACCGGCACCAAGTACTCCTACGCTCAGCTCGAGGGATTGTGGATCAACGCGGGCGGGTCCAAGGCCCTCGCGCCGACGATGGCCGCGATCGCGATGGCGGAATCCGGCGGGTGCAGCACGGCGCTGAACCCGTCCGGCGCGTCCGGCCTCTGGCAGATCCTCGGCGCGGTCAGCCCCGCCGATCAGGCCAACCTGTTCGACCCGGCCGTCAACGCGAAGGAAGCCACCCTCAAGTACAGCTCGCAGGGGCTCGGCGCGTGGGTCACCTACACCTCCGGCGCGTACAAGGCGTACATGTCCGGCTCGACCACCCCCGACACCAACGTCGCGAAGCTGGACAGCAGCGACAGCAGCAGCGCGGCGAGCTCCTGCCTGATCGGGGGCGGGTCCGCGCTCGGCGTCCCCTATCCCTGCCTCATGACCCGCACCGGCGCGCGGGAGCTCATCGGGGGGCTGTGCATCGCGGCGGCCGGGGTGCTGGGCCTGGCCGCGATGGTGATCCTGGCCGCGAGCGCGTTCAACCACCCGCGGGCGACGCAGGCGGTCGGGGCGGTGGCCCCGGTGCGCGCGGTGGTCGGGGCGGTCACCCCGGCGGCACGGGAGGATCGGCGGCTGACGCGGGTTGAGGACCGCAAGGCGCTGGCGGCACGGCAGAAGCGCGCGGCTAAGCCGTGATCGGGATTATCGAGGCGGTGATCTCGGGTGCGGCGGTGGTTTTGTCGGCGGTGATCTTGCGGAAGGTGCAGCAGGTGCACGTGCTGGTGGACGGGCCGATGCATGATTTGCTGCGCCGGGTGACGCAGCTGACGGGGACGCTTGAGGACGCCGGGGTGGACGTCCCCGACAAGCCGCCGCCTAGCTGACCTTCGGGGCGCTGGTCACCAGCATCGGCATGCGGATCTGCTTCGGGATCGTCAGCGTGTGGAACGGCGGCAGCTCATCGACCGCCTGCGCCACCATCTTCCAGTCCCGCCCCATGCCCTGCGCCACGTTCTTGATCATGTCCCGGTCCCGGGTCGGCCACAAAGATGTGAATGAGGCCTGCCGCGTCGCGTGCTTTGAAACCCACGCGGCCGCCTGAAAGGAAGTCACCACAGAGGTCCCCGCACGCCTTGCAGTAATCAGCATCCGCTCGATGTCCGGCCCAAGCTTGAACATCCTCTGGCTTGACAGTAGTTCGAACTCGTCCACATAGAGAGTCCACCCACGGGTCCTCCTGCACCAGATCACCGCGTCCTTCATGAGCTTGTGGAGGGCCGCGTCCTCCTCGTCGGTCAGGGCCTCAAAGCCCGCGATGAGGCCGACTGGCAGCTTCTTCTCTACCTGCTCCCAGATCCACTGGTCTGTGCCTTCGGCCGGCTTCTTGCCGGGCATCCACGCGAAGTTGTCGCGGGGCGGGGGCATGGTGCCGACCCGCACGTAGCCGGAGGCCTCGAGGGTTTCGTCTTCGCCCTTGGGGTCGAGCGACAGGACCCATCTGCGCATGCCGAGGATGCCGACCGCGTGGGTGCTCTTGCCTTCGCCGGTTGGGCCGATGAGCGCCCAGTGCCCGCCCGGCTTCCACGGGGCGGGCAGCGGCATGGTGACCCCGCCGACCTTGGCCTTGCGGAGCTTCCCGCCGACCCAGGGGAGGAACTCGGTTTCCCAGTCGAGCAGGACGGCGTGACCGCCGAAGTCGTCCTTGCGCGGCTCAACTGCCTGAAGCGTCATGCCTACAGGATGCCTTGCGCGCGGCGGATCGCCTCCTCCTCCGCCTCCACCGCCGCCTCATTCCTCGGATCGACCCGCGGGGACAGCAGCCACATGATCATCGTGTCCACATCCTGCCCGTACTTCTCCTCGAAGTCCTTCTCCCGCTGCATCGCCTCAGCGAACTTCGGCCCCGCCACATCCATCCAGATCATCAGGCTGGACCGCAGCGCCTCGATCCCCGCGCCCATGAAGAACGGGTTCGGCTGCAGGTCCTGCGCCTCCCGCATCTGCGTGTGCATCGTCAGCGCCGTCACCAGCACCGGCGGGCCGACGATAGCGCTGATCGCCTTCCCCTGCCCCGCCAGCCGGGCGAACGGCTGCAGCACGATGTCAACCGCCGTGCCCCTCACCGCGTCCTCCAGGAGGAGGCCCGCAACTGGCGCCTGCACCCGGAGGGTCCGCTGCAGCGGGGGCAGCGGCGCGGCGAGCTTCGCGCCCGCCCGCCAGAGTGAGCCGAGGATGTCCTCGGTCGAGACGCGCGGCTTCTTCTTTTTGGCCGGCGTCTTCTTGCCGCGGGGGAAGAGGCCGCGGACTCCCCGCGGCGCGCTCTTGCTCGACCTCGGCCGGCGGGGCGGCGTCTCCCCTGTGTCGCCCAGCCCGTCGCCGCCCTCGGGCGGGTCAGGGAAGTTGTCATCGAAATTATCGTCGGGGTAGTCGGGGGTGTTTCCCGTGAAACCTTCGCGTGGCGGGCCGGGCTCGTAGGGGTCGTCGGGATGGTCGGTATTCCAGTCCCCGATGACGCTCTGGCCGAGTTTGCCGCGCCCCTTCGCCTTGCCCTCGCTGATCGCCCACTCGCGGACCTCAGTCGCTGTCGCCATTTAGCCCGTCCTCCCCTTCGCTCTGCACGTCGGCCTCGCACTCGTCGCAGTCGGGAAGACCGCAGGACATCTCGTCACAGCCAGGGCATACGCACATGTCAGCTCACCGGCACCAATCTCATCGGGCAGCGGTGGATCGTCCCGTCCGCGTTGCCCACGTCGAACTCCGAGCACACGTCCTCAAGCTTCGAGCGGACGTACTGCGCCCGCTCGGTGTACCACTGGCCGGTGTCTCGCAGCATCGCCAGCTCCTGCTGCCAGGCGAACAGCGCCTTGTACCATTCCGCGTACGCGCCGGGGTACATGCACCTGGGGCAGGCCCCGGCCTGCCTGCGGCTGATCTCCTCATAGTGGCCGTGGACGGTGCGGATGTCCTTGACGCGGCGGATGGTGCCGGCGACCATCTCGCCGTGCCAGTACGGCTCGTCATGCCAGGAGCACAGTTCCATCTCAGCGCCGACATGGCCGCATCCGCAGGTCATGCGGACGGTGACCTGCGCCATGTTCTTGCACACCCACTCGCCCTGCTGCACCGCTTCGGGCAGGCCCGGCGTGTCAGCTGACACGAGCTTGGCGCTGTCGGGCCCGTGGAGGCCGCCCATGATGCGGCGCGGCCCGCCGGTCTCAGCGCCGTAGGGGTTGCATCGGCGGCCGATGAACGCGGCAGCACCAAAGGGGATCTGCTCGACCGTCATGGTGTCACCTGCACTGCGAGATCCTCAAGGTAGGCGCGGACCTGAACGGGCTCAAGTCCGAACAGTTCGGCCAGCGGCGTAATTGGCAGCGGGTAGGCGAGAGGCACGTTGATGTAGCTGCCGCTAATGTGGCTCTCGGCTGTCATCTGCTTGTCCAGCAGCTTGCCCGGCACGGTGACCATGATCAGGTGGTCGAGCGCCTGCCGCCAGTCGTGGAGGATGTTTCCGTTGTACGGGTCAAGGCCGTGTGTGATGAGCATGAACCGGCCATCGCACTGGGCCACGATCCGCTTGGCGTAACTCCCGAACATGTCCTTGACGAACACCGTCTCCCCGCACTTCATCATCGCCACCCGAAGAACTTCTCGACCCGGCGGGGCATGGGCGCGGGCTGCTTCTCGGTCAGCTCCGACAGCTTCGTCTGGACCTCCGCCACCGTGCTCTTCAGCCCGTCCTCGTCAGCTTTGCGTTTCACTTCGGCGTCGCGCTTGTCGAGCTGGGCGCGGATCTCGTGGGCGATGTTGGTACCCTCCGGCTCGTGCCCCCCGTCCCCGCCGTCCTGACCGCTGTCCGCGCCGACGATGCCGAGGAGCTTGTCGAGTTTCTGGGTCAGCGTCTCCTGCCCGGTTTCGAGCGAGCTGACCCGACCGTCCAGGCCCTGTTCCGGTGCTGGCTTCTCTTCGTCATCGGCCATGGTCTAGACCTTCCCGCCCTTCCGGCCGCTGAGGAACTTCCGCACGCCGCTCCCCGGGTCGAGCAGGCTGAGGCCCTTCGCCACCGCCTCCGGGTGGTCGCGGAGCGGCTGGAGGGCCTGGTCGATGCGGTGGAGGATGTCGTCGTGGTGGCCTAGCACCTCCGTGATCGCGTGGAGGGTGGCGTCGATGCGGATGAGTACCTCGGCGCTCCACTCGTCATCGTCGCCGTGGGTTATGATCGGATTACCGCTGGTTTCGGTGGCTGCCATGGAATCAGGCTAGCATTCCTGTATGCTCGGGACGGGTCATGACGGGACCCGGGTAGGTTGCGGGGACCGGCCGCGCGCTCCACAGCTCCGCGCGGCCGGTCCCGGTCTATGCTGTGACCATGGCAGACGACCCGCAGGCAGCAGGCACCAGCCTCACCGAGCGCATCGGCGCCGCGTGCGTCCTCATCCTCGCCCTCGGCCTCCTCTTCATCGCCGTGGACAGCCTCACCGGCGGGAAGCTCACCGGCAGGGGGTGCGGCTGCGATGACGATGGATCTGGAAGCTAACCTCAGCGCCCAGCTCACAGCATCGATCATGGGCCTCACCGCCGCGATGAAGCGGGAGGCCGACTGGCGGCAAAGGCAGATGGGCGTCATCCGCCAGGTCCCCTTCGTCGGCACGATCACCCTCAGCGGCGGCGCCGGCACCGACGACCAGCCCGACAAGCTGCAGGCCAAGCCCGGGTTCGTCTGGAGCATCCGCCGCCTCACCGCCGGGTCCACCGCCAACGGGTGGTCAGCCGGCTCCGTCACCGCGTTCCGCAACAGCGCAGCAGGCGAGCCCCTCATGCCGTTCCCCGTCCCCGCGGTCAACACGATCGCCCGGGGGGAGCTGCTGCTGATGCCCGGGGACCGGGTCGTGTGGTCCGCGACGGGCATCACGCTGACGGGCAGCGCGCTGCCGTACTGGGGGGTCGCGGACTGCATGGAGTCCTGGTACCTGCCCTACTACCTAGGCTGAGGCGATGGGCGACTATCCGTTCGGCCCGCCCGCAGGCGGCGGCGGCGTGGGGGTGCTGGTCAGCCCGTCCGGCGACGTGAGCGGGGTGACGGACGCCGCGGCGATCAACGCGGCCGTCGCCAAGCTTCCCGCCACCGGCGGCATCGTCAACCTGAATCCGACCGCGCAGTGGAACATCCTGTGCGGGCAGGTGGTGATCAACCGGTCCGGCGTCTACATCAACGCCCCCGGCGTCTACATCAAGGCCGTGGGCGCGGGCGACGTGTTCCGCATGTTCGACTCCACCAACCTGCTCACGCGGCTCATCTGGGGCGGCGGAATCCTCGGCATGCCCGTCATCGACGGGTCGGCCACCACCGGGATCTCCTGCGCGTTCCACGGCGGCGACATCACCCAGCTCGCCGTCTTCTGCCAGGCGATCAACTTCACCGCCGGCGTCTACGCCCCCGGCAACTCCTCCAAGGGCGTGTGGATCGACAACCAGTGGTGGTGGACGGAACAGGCGTACGGGCGGGTCGTGGCCCGGTCATGCGCCACGTGGGCGCAGTTCGACAACAGCACCCTGGCCACCAACCCGAACGCCACCGGCAGCTTCGACCGCCTCAGCATGGACATCTTCGGCGACAGCCAGGGCGTCGGCGACGGCGTCTGCTGGAATAACGGCGCGCTGACCATCAACTACTACCTCGGCATCTGGGGCAACTTCAAATGGGCCGCCAACGCCACCGTCTACACCGCCCTTCGGGTCATCGGGCAGAACGCCGCCGGGGCGTCGTTCCTCGGGGCGGGCGGCGCGGACGGCGGCAAGGGCCTGTTCATCGGCCTGGAAGTCGACGGCACCGCGACGACGCAACCGACGACGATCACGTTCAGCGGCTCCCCGTTCACGTTCGTCAACAGCTCCGGCAACATGTACTTCGCTGGGTTCGCCCAGTCGAACAACTCCGGCGGGCATTTCCAGTGCCTAGGCCCGGTGCAGGGCGATCCGACGCTGACTGGGATGCAGGGGCTTGAGAACCCGTCGATCACGTTCGCGATCACGACAGGCTCCACGATTCAGAATCAGTGGTACGGGTTCATCCGGATGACGGTGGCGGCGGCGGCCACGGGCGTCATCATGGCGGCGGGGAGCTTCGACGGCCAGCCGGTCACCCTCCGGAACGTGAGCGCGGTCAACAGCGTGACGTTCGCCCTGGCCGCGACATCGCTGATGGCGCGGGGGGTAGCGGAGGTCATCGCCCCGCTCACCGACGCCACCTTCCACTGGAGCGCGCCGGACTCCCTCTGGTACCGGTCGATCTGATGTGCCGTTGCGGGCACGACCGCGAGCGCCACACGCACCTGCACGACCACACCTACTGCGGCACCTGCCTCTGCCCGCGGTTCCGGCGGCGCTGGTGGTGAGGTTCCCGCGCGGCTGGCGTGGGGCGTTCCACCCGCAGCGGCTGAAGAGCTCGACTCTCGCGTGGCGGCCGGGCTGGCAGGGCAGCGGCATGCAGCCGATGCAGGCCACCCCGATCGGCCGGTACACGCAGACGATCAGCTCGGTTCCGCTGACCGGCGGGCAGGCCCTCGCGACCGTGCCCGCCTCCGGGACCCTCACCCTCAGCGTCGGCCCGCAGGGACTCGGCAACGTCTGGTACCCGGTGCAGGTCACCATCAGCACCACCACCGGCGCCCTCGACACCAGCACCGCCCTGGTGTACCTCGGCAGCGGGAACGTCCCCAACACGCTCGTGGCGACCGTCTACTCGGGCAACGGGACGGTGGCGCTGGCCATCCCGGACATGACCCCGGGGCAGACGCTGGTGGTCCAGTGGACGGGCGCGCACCCGGGTGACGTCGCGGCGTTCAACGTCATCGGGACGATGGACGCGATCAGCACCGGCTAGCCTGCGGTCATGAGTCTTCACGGCAGCCCGTTCATGTTCATCCGCCTCATCTGGGACGGGCATCACATCCACTTCCCGCTGCGGATCGCGGGCGTGAACATCAAGGAACTCCACGTCGCACCCGAAACCGCTCACCCGTTCGGCCGCAAGGGCCTGGCCCTCGCCAGCGCCTGGAAGCAGCTCGAGGAACCAGACATGACCGGCCTCCTCATCCTCGACGGGGACGTGGCGATCGACCCGTACGACTACATGATGATGTACCTGGCCATCCAGAAGGAGCCCGACGCGGTCCACATCGCGCCGACCCGGCTGTGGCCCATCAGCAAGATGGACCTCGACGGATGGGCGTGGGGTCACTGCCGGAACAACGAGTGGTCCCAGGCGATGACGGATGAGCCGGACTTCTTCGCGTTCAACTTCACCTACATCCCCCGCCGGGTGGTCGAGCTGGCGATCTCGGCCGGGCTGAAGAACACCCAGTTCCCTCATGTGGATCAGGTGATGTCGCGGGCGGCGCGGCAGGCGAGGGTGCCGATGCGGGTGGTCGAGGGGTGTCAGCCTAAGCACATGCACTACTGATGATCAGCCGGCGGTCGTTCGGGATAGGGGTTATGGCGATGGTGTCAGGGGACGGTTTGAGGCGGCCGCTGAACGCGCCGCCGGGGGTGACCCCCTCGAGCGGGGTGCAGCCCGGGGTGGACACGGGCGTGGAGTACGCGCGGATCGTGATCGTCTTCGGCCCGGCCGGGTCCGTCTCGGGCGTGTTCGTGTACCCGGCCGGGACGACGCCGGGCGCCGGGAACCCGGCGGTCGAGGCGATCAGCAACGCGAGCAAGGACCCGTACGGGAACACGATCCAGCCGGGGATCATGTCGCAGATCCCGGGCGGCGCGTTCGTCAGCCTCTTCCAGGGCGAGATCAATTTCAGCGGCGGGGCGACGATCGAGGGGGTGTCCGGGAACGGCAACCTGCTCTTCACCACGGGCGGCGAGTACGGGTTCCTGGGCGGGCCGGTCGTGTCGACGGCGGGCACGGCGGCCAGTCCGAGCGTGATCAGCACCGACACGTGGCACGGGATGGGGCTGCTGAACGGGTGGGCGAACGCGGCGGGGAACGTCACCGCGCAGTACCGCCTGGTGGCGAGCCCGCCGAACTCGGTGGAGGTGATCGGGGCGCTGGCGGCGAACGCGGCGACGGCGGCGACGTTCTTCACGCTCCCGGCCGGGTACCGTCCCGCGAGCCAGCAGCAGGTTGCGTGCGGGGCGACGGGGGGCCAGGTGGCGGGGAGCACCCCGTTCGCGCAGTGCGACGCGGGGGGGAACCTGACGGTGCAGCACGACACGATCGGCGCGGCGGACGCGTATCTTTTCCACGGTTTCATCTCGCTCGACGCGTAGATTCAGCAACGTTTAAGAGTTATAATTCTTAGCGTGACCAATTATGAGCGGGTGACTTCGGTCTCGGTGTACAAGGATGACCGCGACTGGCTGCAGGAACGCCAGCGGAAGGTGAGCTTCGAGCGGAACCGGCACGTGCCGATGTGCGACCTGGTGCGGGAGCTCGTGAAGTACGTCAAGGACGCGGAAGCGGGGGCGGGGGCCTGAATGGACGACAACGACAGTGACGTTCCGGAGACCATTCCCGATGATCAGTGGGCGTGGATTCAGCGGGGGACGTCCCGCTTCATATCGCAGCGGGCGCTTGACACGCTGATATTGACGTACCGGAAGGCGGTGTTCAACTGATGGGCGAGGGGGAAGTCCGCGTGAAGTTCGGGCGCGGCGAGACGCAGGATGTGCCGCTCGCGTGGGCTGAGATGATGCTGATGGCGTGGCAGGAGAAGAAGCCGGCCGAGTTCGGGCGGTTCCTCTCCGAAGCCGCAATGGCCGCCAAATGAGCGAGGCCGAGGGCTGGATAGCGGCCCAACCCAAGCTCGAAAACGGCAAGGTCGACATCAACCTGCTTATCGCCGAAGGGAAAGCGCGCGGCTATTGCGTGTGCCCTAAGCCCCTGCGGCAGATGATCGACTTCACAGCCGAGGGCAACGGGCTCACCGAGCCGCTGACCTGCACGTGGTGCGAGCAGCCGGAGGCTAAGGCGTCCTGGGAATTCTGGTACGGGCCGTGAGCTTTGTTCGGGCGTTTATCAAGGCGGATCGGTGGCGTGACTGGCCGCTGGTCATCCCGATCTACGATGGGCGGATGTGCCCTGAGTGCGGTTCGCTGTGCGTCGGGAAGCGATCGAGGAAGACGCATCTGGGGTGGCATATCCAGCGGACCGACTTCGACAGCAAGATCCTGGACGCGGTGCGGCAGCTGGCGGTGGCGGCGGGCCTGAACGTGGTGGAGCCTCACCGGGATGACGCGCCGGATGGCCTGTACGACTACGACGAGGAAGACGACGACGATGGCCTATGAGACGTGCCGCCGGAACTGTCCGGAGGGCGAATGCTATTGTGCTGAGCCGTCCTACGGAGACTCGGCTTACACGGGAATCTGCTCCGGTTGCGGGGGCTACGAAGAGTGCTACTGCGACGAGGAATAGAGGCGTGTCCGATTTATGTATGCGCTTACATGATGGTACAGGCAATAATATAAGCCAAAGAAAAAGTAGGGGAGGGGTCGGAATGGCGCTCGATTATGCCGATCGGTGCAAGAGATACGCCGCCCAAAGAGGCTG
>Ga0265357_1000010_pt1 | contig 8969 bp, 15 predicted proteins | sample NZE5metagenome_FD_189081 | JGI IMG/M metagenome (GOLD analysis project Ga0265357, IMG submission 189081) | Rhizosphere microbial communities from Maridalen valley, Oslo, Norway - NZE5 | ecosystem: Host-associated > Plants > Roots > Rhizosphere > Soil | place: Norway: Oslo | collected 2017-09-15
CGACGGGAAATAACGGGTCTGCGGGAGCTACCGGACCAACGGGACCAACGGGCGCAACGGGAGCGACGGGAAATAACGGCTCTGCGGGAGCTACTGGGTCAACGGGAGCTAATCAAGGTTTTGGTGCGAGTTTCGGTAGCGTGGCAAGCGGTTCTCCAGCACTGGTTTCCGATACATCTTATTTCACTCTCCCACAAGCCTGCACAATTTCGGGATGGGCGATTGCGGTTAATGCGGGCACCGCTACTTTTGACATCTGGAAAATTTCGAGCGGAACGGCGATCCCAACAGTGTCAAATAGCATTACGGCAAGCGCACAGCCCACAATTGCGAGCGGCACCGTGGCTCAAAGTACAACACTAACCGGCTGGTCAACTTCTGTGAGTGCAAATGACATCGTGGCAATCAACCTTCAAACGGTCGCCACAGCGACGTTCGCGAGTTTAGTGCTGACATGCAACTGAAATTTGTTGTTATTTTTCTTTTGTGTTATTCAACTGCAAACGCAACATGCACATCTCCATGTGTAGCCGCCACAACTTTTGCGGCCACGAGTGGGTCGGTCACAAGCCCCGCGATAAATACCACGGGAGCGACACTCTTAGTTGTAACGGCTAACTGTTTCGTTTGCTATAGCACGAATTCCACCACGGCTCCTACGGATAATAAATCCAACACGACCCGCTGGCTCGTTACAGGACTTTTCAATGCAGGTTCGAACTTCGGAAACACGATGATATGGTATTTCTGGAATCCGAACGTAGGTGCGGGACACACTATCACATGGAACGCAGGAGGAACAACTTTTGCAGGAGTAACTTTTGCGGCCTACAGCGGAGTCCAAATTTCGAGCAATCCATTGGATCAAGTAAGCGCTGGTTCGGCGGGCGCGGCAACAACTTGTTCACCGGGCTCGATTACACCCAGTTCCAGCACAGAGTTAATCGTCACAGTACTGAGTCCGGGAAGTCTTACAAGTTCGTACCTGATTAACTCTAGTTTTACGATCTCCGGGACCATAGCTTTCAACTCTTCAGTTAATTTCCCGGAAGCCACGGCCTATCGTCTCGCTTCTGCGGCTGTGAATCCTCAATGGAGTTGGACAGGAAGCCAAGCCGCGCCTTGCACAATGGCTTCTTTTTTTCAAGCACCTACATCAAACCAAAACAAGAGTCATTTAATTCGTTGAGAAAACTACTATGAAGGGTCTACAACTTTTACTACAATCTCTTGGTATCAAAATCGATTCAGCACAAATCGAGGATGCTTTCCAGCGTGGAAAAACCGCGCTACCCGAAATTGCCGCCGCTTTCGAAGAACTGAAAGCGTCACAAAAACGGATGGAAGAAAAACTCGACAGAATTCTCCGTGATTCGGATGATACGCAGTCCGACAAGATCAAAGAAGAGTTTCACGGTCACCTGATGAACGGTCCGGTGAATCATGCCTGAAATTATCGAAGGTGAAAGCGGTCCTCCTATCGGCGATCCTCCAGAGCATACGCACGAAGTGCCTGTTGTTGTGGAAGAAAGCGCCGATGAAGTCGAGGAAGACATCGACGAACTACTTGTAGCCGTCCAAAACCTCGCAGGCGGAAACACCCAAATTTTAGAGAGACTTGAGACATGCCAGACACGATTGGAAGTTTTATCAACGACGGCGACAGCGGAAAACCCAGTGCTGACACAAATGCTGAATCAGTTGGTGGAAATGCGGGCCCAATTAATGAGCCTGAACTCATCAATGGATTCGAGGCTGAGAGTCCCACCACAGAGCGAATCGCCGGAAGCGAACCTCGAAGAACCAAGAGCGGAAGAGTCGATGGTAGAACCCTCCGTGGAAAACGAGGAACCCCAGAAAACCCGAAAGAATCGGTTCGTTTAGAATCGCTAAAAATTTCGGACTTGCTTTATTCGATTCACCTGATGGGCGCGGAAATCTGCCGGGTACCCGAGATGGAACTCGACAAGGAAGAAGCTGCCAAGCTTGCGGACGCCATCGCCGACGTGTCGAAATACTACATCACGGCGTTCGACCCGAAAAAAGTCGCTTGGGTACATCTCGCCGTCATCGCGGGAGGTATCTATGGAACGCGTATCTTCGCCTATCGAAATCGAATCAGCGCTCAAAAATCGCTTGGTCCGCAAGCGGTTAAACCAAGCCCAAAACCAACGCCTGTTAACCAGAGCGTTCCGCAAGCTCAAAAAGTTAATGGAGTGGCGCGGGAGGACGGAAAGGTAGAAATCGACCCAACGAGTGTGTGGGGGATGAGCACCGGGGAATTGTGAGACTCCCGGACTCCTCCCAACACCTCGCAATCGTAGGTGCAAACGGCAGCGGTAAAACGCAGGCCGCGCAATGGCACTTGTCCATGCGCGACTTCGATAAGCGTCCGTGGCTCATCTACAATTTCAAGAACGACAAAACGCTCGACACGATCCCGCACGCGCAGCACATAGGTTTGGATGAGGTTCCGATCCGTCCGGGTATCTACATCGCGAATCCACATCCCGATCAAATCGACGAAGTGGAGAGCCAAATGTGGGCGGTTTGGGAGAAGGAAAACACAGGCGTCTATGTTGACGAGGGATACATGGTGGGAAGACAGAACCCCGCGTTTCGAGCGCTTCTGACGCAGGGCCGGAGCAAGGAAATTCCGATCATCATTTTAACGCAGCGTCCGGTGTGGCTTGATCCGTTCATTCTGAGCGAGTCGCAATTCTATCAGGTGTTCCGGCTGAACCATTTGCGTGACCGTCAGAAGGTCGAGGAATTTATCCCAAATCAGAAGGACTCGAAAATCCATCCGATTCGGGAGCGCCTGCCGGAGTACCACTCATATTACTACGACGTTGGACTGGATAAGCTGACGGTTCTTAAGCCAGTCCCGGACATCGCTAAGATTCATGCCACGTTTGAGCGGCGGTTAGCGCGGGTTAGAAAGACGGTTTGAAACCGTGTTCATGAAAACTTTTTTGTTGTTCCGCGCGGCTAAAACTACGCATCTTTTTATGTGCATGTTTTTCAGCCGCTAATAACAGAGTCCAAATTCTAAGATTATTTCTTGGTCTGTTTGCGCAGGCGTCTCTAATGATTCGCCAACCTCCGGCAGAAATTTTCATAATATCTCCTAGCGATTCTCCAGTATCGCCCCATCACTCAGACGTATAATTTTGGCGGTCATTCCGGTTTCAAAATTTTCCGGATTCATCGAACGTGCAAGTCGGAAAGCGACCGCCTTGGATCGTGCTTCTTTCAGTGTTTCACATTCACGAACATCACCCAAATAATCTTCGTCCCAACACCCATCCGGTACGTTTGAAATTCTAACTTCGTATTTCATTTTAAAATTTTCCTCCTGAAACCATCTTACTTTTCAATCGAAATTTTGTCAAGAAAAATCTCACCAAACATTACATGTTACGCGAAATACTACAAACGTATACCTTATAGACGCTCGTTAACATTCCGCTGGACACAGTACGTTAACTTTGGTATTGTAGTCTTGACATCGGGAGGGTATTGAGTGGCTGAATCGAGCGGCGTAATCTTAAGCTGGAACCCCGCGAACTGGATCACGGTCGTCCTTATGGTTGCGATTGGCTTCGCCGTCCTTGGGGCGGGCGCGCGGATCTACCAGCAGCGGAAAGGGCAGGGGAGCTAGAAGCGTGGAAATTGTCAACACTTCCCTGCTCAAACATCCGATGAATTGGATCATCATCATTTTGATGGTGATGCTTTTTGGTATCGGATTACATCTCGTTTTGGACTACTACAATATCAACCCCAGCAATAAGCAAACGTAACAAGCAAGCGTAACTGACGGGTAGATTTTAACCCGAACAGACAAGGACGAAAAAACGAATGCCAGCAGTGCAGCAAACACAGGCACAACAGAATCAATCATTGAATCAACTCGCACGTCAAGCGATACGTTCGCGTGGCGTGCGACGCAATCAGGTCATTTTCGATCAAACTTACACCGGGACAATTCCATCGCAAATTCAGGTGATCCCACGTAACGTCGGCTTGGTCATGGGTTTTTGGGTCAAGGTCGTTGCCGTCATCACCAACAACGGCGCGGCACACACGATCATTCCCACCGACTTTGGTCCTGCCAATCTCGTCTCGCAATTTCAATTGAACGACCTGCAAAACAACACACGAATCCAGACCACCGGATTTCACGAAGCGTTTCTGAACTCGTGGAAAACCAAGCGAATTTTTGCGTCCGCTCTGACTGGTGTGCGCGGCACTAATACAGGCACGCAGACAACCGGCAATGCCGATTACGGTCAGGATTCGCCGATGGGATACGGTTCCAATTGGACGGAGATTTCGGCCCCGGTTTCCATTGCGGCGTCCGCTGGTACCGGAACGCTGACAATGTGGTGGTACATTCCACTCGCCTACAATCCCGATGCACCAAACATGCCCGATTTTCGCGGAGCGGTTTACGCCAACGTGGTTAACGCCACATGGCAGTTGCTCATCAACACACCGGGCACCTATGGCAATCAATTAGTCGCGGCGTTCGGCACGGATTCCACGCAAGCCGTGATGATTCAATCCGCCGCTGAGACGGTTTCCGCAGCGCTGACTTCCTATCGCTTGGAAGTCTATCAGGACTACTACGATCAACTTCCCACTGGGAACGCTGGTGTTTTGCTTCCCATTCTCGACCTCGCGACGATCTATGAGCGGAAATACACATCGCAATCCGCTATCACGCCGTCGCAGGATTTCCCATACCAATACGCCAACTTCCGGCAGTTCCTTTCAACGCTGGCAATTTACGTCAACACAGCAGCGACGGGCGCACGCGGCGTTGGTGCGGACATCAATTATTGGGCGTTACAAGCCGCAAACTTTTCGAACATCTGGAAAGAAGAGCCTGCTTTACCGGCCCTTCGTGTACGCCAACATATCGGCGCAGATTTGCCGCCCGGTTGTTACTGGTTCGACTCACGCAATCGGCCCATCTCGACAACTCAGTACGGAAACATGGAGTTGATTTTGAACCCCATCACAGCCGGAACCGGAGCTTACGAGCTTGTTATGGTGGAAGATTTTGCCATCGTGCAGACGCTTTCGATGGCGGGTTCTTTGGCCGCGTCCTAATTGGCGCATCTCACCAAGTGGGTTTGGCCGTCTCCCGTAAAAACGGCCAATCATTTTATATGAACGCTCAAACACAACAGCAAGGCTTGATCGGGTCGGTCGTCAACTGGTTTGCGCATCCGTTTCAGTCGAGCGGAAACGCTCTTACGTGGGTGCTCTTTGTTGGGCTACTCATCATCGCGGCGTGGTTCTGGAACCACGTTTTACTTCAAATTCAAGGAGAGATTTGATTATGCAGGGTTGGCATTGGGGCTTAATCATCGGACTTGTGATCGCCTATCTCGTCGGCGTCAAGTTTCCGAGTCCGGGTCAGAAACTTTTTTCCGCTGTCGGAATGTGAGGTAATCGTGGAAGACGAAAAACCTATCACAGACAAAGAGAACTTTCCGCCGTCCGAAAACAAGGGAGCGGCGCGTCTCGTTGTCGATATGAGTCAAATGGCTTATGTCGATGGTCTTGCCGACGGCTATCGAAAAGCTGTTACCGATTTTCTGCTTTGGTCTATGGCGTTTATGATCGTCGCCATTTTGGCGCGTTCGATTTCGGTCGAGTATTAATGCCGCAAAGCTCCACCATCGCGTTCGCTTTGATTGTCGGCTTTATCGTGTTTATAACGGTGCGCGGTGAGCTTCCAAAGTATCTCGGAGTTTTGGGGCTTGGTTCGCAGACGGTAAGCGGACCTTCGCAAACCAGTTCGACGAGCGGCGTTCTGGGAAACGCTATCGCGGCTTTACCTTCGTTGTTAGGCGGATAAAATGGAATGGCTGAAAAAACATTGGGGATGGATAGCCGCTGTAGCGGTTGGAATCCCCGTGCTTTATTGGCTCTACCAAACGTATCAAACCAACGCCGCAAATAACGCGCAAAACGCGCAACAAACTGACTTGCAAAATCAGGAAGAAGCCGATGCCGGGTCATATGCACAACAAATCGCGTTGGCAAATTTGAGTGGTGGAATCGGTTCGAGCGGAGTAAGTGGCTCAGTATCGTCTTCAGAGCCGGTTACTTCCACTGTCGCGAGTCCCGCTAACACTTCCTCTCCCACCGTTTCGAGTAGTTCCGCGCCTGTCGTTTCGAGCGGTTCGAACGTCTATGGCAATCCAAGCGACCCTTACCTTATAACCAGCGGACCCAATGCTGGAGAGTATAATTTTCCTTCTGGTGGACCGCCCGGAGAGACGCCAGTTCCAAACCCGAACGCGCCGCAATCTCCTGGCACTGGTAATAACACACCTGTTACAACCTTGTTGGGCACGGGAGCTTCCATTATTAAACAAAATCAGACCGCGCCCCCACGCGCGCCAGTAATGAGCACTCCACCAGCGCATATCGCAAGCGGTAACATTGAGCAGCATAACAACATCTTACCGGTTCCTCCAACGTCGAAAGAACTTTCATCCATAGCGAATGGAGAGATATAGAGGATAGCTTATGCCGTTCGCTCTTTTAATTCTCGGAATTTTGCTACTCGTGGCCGGGGCGCGAAACACACAGGATGTTTTGTTCGCTCTTTTCAAGGGCGATTTTGTGGGGCAGGACAACTTCATTTTTTGGTTTCTCGCAATCGTCCTCATTGGAGCGTTGGGTTACATCCCGAAACTCAAGCCGATTTCTACAGCATTTTTAGGACTTGTGATCGTGGTCCTGTTTCTTAAGAAAGGTTCCAGTACTGGAACTGGTGGAGGCTTTTTCGCGCAGTTCACGCAGGCGATCAGCGGAACGCAAAACGCGGCGACCTCCAGCGCGAGTACACCTTCACCGTTACCTCTCGGTAATGTCGGCGGAACTTCCGGCCCGCTTGCCGCGAACGCACAAACCCAGAACCTTTTAGGGCAGCTTAAAGACATGCTTCAACAGGACGAGCAAAATCTCGCGAGTACAACGCTATGAAATTTGGAGACTCGATTATCACGGTGATTACAGCTATCATAGGCGTGGCGATTATCGCCGTGCTGGTGAGTAAACAGGCCGCTACCAGCGGGGTTTTACAATCGGCGGGTGCAGCTTTTTCGCAAGTGCTTGGAGCAGCGGTGAATCCCGTATCGAACGCTTCCGGCTTGGGAAATCTAGGGGGGTTTTAATGAGCGAACAATTACTTTCGTCAGTGACCACGGTTTTACTCGCTATCGTCGGTGTCGCAATCATCGCTGTATTGGTGAGTAAGAACGCCAACACTACGGGAGTTATCAGCGCGGGCGGGTCAGCGTTTTCAACCGATTTAGGTACAGCTTTATCGCCTGTGACGGGCGGTAGTTTCGGCAGCTTCACAAATATGAACGCCTCACTGGCGTAATTCTATGAAATTTTTGAAACGCTGTGAATTAGTTCCACAACTCTATGGTCTAAAACCCAAGGGGTATATTCAGGACAAAATAACAGCTTTCAAGAATTACTGGAGATTACTCCTATTCAAGCGACTGAGACAATGAAACTTGGTGATTCCATTGTGACGGTTTTGCTAGCTATCGTCGGCGTGGCTGTAATCGCTGTGCTGGTAAGCAACAAAGCGAACACGGGATCGGTGCTTGGTGCTGGAGGGTCAGCACTTGCGCAAGCGATTGGATGCGCGACAAGCCCGGTAACAGGTGGATCGTGCGGGACGAGTGTTACCAGTTCAATAACTTTTTAACGGATTAAATTCATGTCCTTTCCATCTCTTCGAAAACGTATCCCATCTCAGCCCGTAGTTTCTGTCGCAAGCGGAACGCTCACGAGTCCGCTGCCCGCGCGTGTCGCTCCACAACGCGATGCAACCACGAGCGCACTGGGACGCCTGATGAATGGGCTTTTCGGTAACGCTAATCCTCCGTCTTACTCCGCAAGTGCTCAAGTCGCCGTTCCTGTCGGTAAGGCTTTCTACAACTACCACGAGGGTGACCAATTTTCGGCCGGCTCCCCTTCGTTTGTTTTCGAACCTACAACCGAGTTAACGCCGCTCTATCCGTTTTGGGGCAGATCGTTTCTGAGTCATCAGGCGACACTGCTACGACCGACGCAGGAACCACAGGTCGTTTCTGAAGCCACGGTGGTACTCGCTGGTTTGGGTGGCTTACAGGCGGGTCAGTTCGTGTTGCAGGGTTTGGAACAGTCGGATTTGGAAGGGTAATTTATGGGGAGAATTTTCGGTGGAAAATCCTTGGGAGTCGGTACCCGTCTGGTTAGCTGTCATTGGTTTATGCGGTACGTTTGTCAACGGACTTTTTAACACGCTGGCAATCTACCTCAACCATAAGGAGACAAAAAAGGACATCGAAAATAACACGCGCATAACGAACGAAGTGAAAGAGTCTGTCAACGGGAAAATGGATGCAATGTTGGTCACCGTTGGCAATGCGAGAGAAGCTGTAGGAAAGTTAGCCGGAATCGAAAGCGAAAAACTCAGGGCCGAAAATGAGCGAAATTAAACAGTGGATAGAAGAGCACCCGTACATTTTCGGTAGCGCGATTCTTGGCGTAATTATCCTCTACTTTCTCCTATCGTCTTCCGGCTCGTCCTCCAGTCCCGCCGCGTCACAGGGTGTTGGTGGTTCCGGCCTTTCGTCGTCAGATTACGCCTCATTGCAGGAAGCGCAAATCCAAGCGGGTGCGCAGCAATACGCGCAACAGAACGCGGCGACAGAGCAAAACAACACCCTGTCCGCACAGCTTGCGGCGACACAGCTACAGACGCAGGCGCAAACTCAGGGCGAACAATTGGCCGCAAATGTTCAATTGCAAAACATCCTCACAGCGGGGCAGGTTCAGGACACTTCGACAGCGGGACAGGTTACGTTAGGTGAGAACACCAACGCCACAAACCTGTCTCTCGCGCAAGTCCAAACTGGCGGGCAGGTTCAGCTTGCCGGAAT
>Ga0265357_1000011_pt1 | contig 8696 bp, 16 predicted proteins | sample NZE5metagenome_FD_189081 | JGI IMG/M metagenome (GOLD analysis project Ga0265357, IMG submission 189081) | Rhizosphere microbial communities from Maridalen valley, Oslo, Norway - NZE5 | ecosystem: Host-associated > Plants > Roots > Rhizosphere > Soil | place: Norway: Oslo | collected 2017-09-15
TAACGATCTTGGCGTTTCCAAGGATTCGCTTAATCTCTGGTATGTAGTGTCCTCGGACGGGGACGCAGATGGCATGGTTCGCCCGGTCAGAGAATCCAATGAGATCAACGGGGGCGTATTGGCCGAGTTCTCTGTATCGGGTGATCTCAATGTCGAGGGCGAAGGTGGTGGCAGTAAAAGCTTGGACATCTTCTAGACTCGGGAAGGGATTATAGTGTTCTTCGGGGACATCAAGGCTCTTTGCTAGATCATTCGCGGCTACCGGGAGGTAGACCTGATCGCGCATTAGGTAGGCGGGGTGGAGGGTGGCTAATCCTGGAACAGGAGGATTATCCCTGCGAGGAATGCTGAGAGGACTGCCCCTGTACCGAAAAATACCACCAGATTGAGCGGCCACCAAGCGTAAGGGTTTATCACCAAGAAGATCAACACGCTTCCAAACTCGGCTATTAAGCAAAGGACTGACGTGGTTGCGCAAACATTGATTAACCGCCGCATTCCCTTCCTCCTTGCTTATGTACTTTCGCGCCCCAGGATCAGTAGGAAACACATTATCCGGGGGCCTGCACTGAATACAATTGGCCTTAGTAAGGCCATTCATATTTATCCCCACAGATGAATAAAGGCGGAAGGCAACTTTGCCTGCTCCGCCTACCAGAGGTTCCCCCTCAATACTCTCTTGCTCGCCCGGGGCCTCTGCAATTACCAGTCTGTTGAGATCTCGTCCCGAGGGCATCTTCGGTGCGACGAAGGTGTTATCCGGGAAGAGGCGGCGCATCGGACAGCCTGCGCACCCGTCGATTTCAGAGACTGTCTTTTTCAATTGAATCTGGACCGCCCGAAGTAGATGCCTTCTACTGCTAGCATTAGGAAGATCCTTTTTAAGGATCCGGGCCTCACTTCCCGGTTGCGCTGGTTAGGTCCCCTCTCCCAGTTCTTCTCTACTTCGGGCGAGGTCAATTACTTCTTGAGGTCCTTAGCAACCGGAGGCAATGTCACCGATACATTATTGTCCTGGTCCACTCGAACATCCGCATCCGAAGGCAGGCCTTCCTCTTTCTTGGCTTCCTCAACAGTTGCTAGAAAGGTGGCCTTGGCCGCCTCAAACGCCTTGCTCGCAGCATCCGCATTCTGCTTGGCCACTACGGCCGCAAGATAGGTCTTCTGAACCTTCAGGGTGTGTACTTCATTTAGCTTGGGCGCATCAGCCGCGAGGGCCAATGAACTCAGGATTATCAGGGTTGCTAGAATTTTCATTATTTAGATCCTCTGCCTACGTGGCCTTTACCTTTGGCGTTATAAATTTTTGCTGCGGTGGCTTGAGCACTCTTCTCACTCTTGCCTTCTTTGATTAGCTTGTCTCTTATCGCTTCGTATTGCTTGGGCATCGTGGTCCTTTATAAATTTAATCCACTGCCTGTCTCGGGCACTTGGGACTGATGCTAACACCCCAAAAACAACAATCAATATTAAGAGTGTTACCATAGTCCCTTGGTCGCGCCCCGAAGGGTCAATCTATTCTTTTCCTCTTCAAATCTCTTGCCATGATATTGATAGGGGAATAACTTCAGGTGAATCATCTCATGAAGTAAAGTGAGCCTCATATCCCTGGATCCATTGTGCTTCACCGGATCAATGTGAATAACAAATATCTCATGCCCAGATTCTTCATGCCTAACAGCGATTCCGCACTCACTAGAGGCCAAATCATTGGTTCCAACTATGGCTTCCTTGGGCAACAGTCCGTCAAAGTACTTTTTATTGTATGTATCGTAGACCCGTTTAAGTGCACCAGAGGCTATGAAGGGCATAAAAGGAGGTGGGCAGAGTCCCCTCTAGAACTCTGCCCGGTGGTGCAACTTAGGCCGCAGCACTGACGTTTAAAAGTTGTGCATTAACCTTGGCCGTAGGATAGTCATCCGATGGCTCAGAGTGCTTAACCGGCATCGTGAAACGATTTCCCGCAATACGATGCAAGTAATCAACCTTGTCTTCGCCAGCATCAATCTCAATTCCTATGGCTTGTTCAAAGCGTTTGAATGCGACCGTGGACCAACTCTGGACTTTCCCACTACGACTGCCGATGGATTCTGGATCAGGATAAGTGAGATAAACTCTCTTACCGTTGAATTCACCATTGTTGACTACGGCTGCCATTGCTACAATGCCGCCATTGCGTTCATCGTAGCGTGCTCCCGGTAATAGCTCAAAGGTATACTTCCCTACCGGGAGAAGTTCCATCTGTGTAGATACGTTCTTTAAGTCGATGTTTTGCCACGCCATCGTTGATATTTTCCTCTTTATTAGATTTAGTTACACCAAGAATCCCACCATCTGTTCGGTAAGCCCGTCTTCCATATGCCTTTCGGTAGGAGTAAAAGGCAGAATCTTTTAACAAAGGTCCGATTCGTTTTCGAAGTCTCGCGCTTTGCCGAGGTTTCTCTCCTCGTTTGAGGCTACGCAAAATATGACAGGAGCGACAAACAGGTTCAACATCCAACCAATGCTGTGGTTCGTAGCCTAAATAATGGTCATAATCCAACGCCTGTTTGCTGCAATCAACACATTGCAACTCTCGAGCCTTTGCAATGTCACCCCGACGCCAAGCATCCTTGACTTTGTGGTGCGCGATTTCTTTGATGGTTGGCATGTTTTTCCCTGGGTTATAAGATATTGGGCTTATTGGCAAAACCCCTCGACCGGCGTAGAACGGGGTGGAAACTACGGCCCGGATTTTGTGATTCGTTTTGCCGCATCCTTATCTGACGAACCTTATAACCCAAGGAAACTTGTGGTACTAAGCTTTGAGAATAAGCGGCCCGGTTGGTTGTCCGAGCCGTGTGCTTATCCTCCTGTCGGGATACGGTTGCACCCATCTAGGGGCCTATCGTTCTCCGATCCTCACAACTTTAGACCCCGTGAAGGGGTAAAAGGTAACGCCGGTTAGCGTGTCTTTTTTGTGGTTTTCTTGGCAACTTTCTTCGTGATCTTCTTGTTGGTCATTTAACCTCCTTTGCTAAGTCATTTAGAATCAATAGGATGGCCGTAGCCTCTCAAGATCTTTACTCGGAGATATTCAAAAGAGCCTTGGCCTGTAGCAAGGTCAAAGATCTCTTCTCGGTCAAGGAGGCTAAGGCCGTTAGCATTTGAACGGCATTTTGCAATGACGCCAGATTCCGCGCCAGTAATGAAATAGCGCTCTGAATATCGTGTTTTAGCGTCAACCGGGTTGCGGAGTTTTGGTCTCGTTCGAAGTCTAAGAACGAAATCGAACATTGCAGGTGCGCCGAGGAACATTTGTCCGGCGAGATCTGGGCCAATGAGGCTCTCAGTGCCTGGAGGGTCATTTTCGTTTGGTCTATCATACTTCTCCGTTGCGGATACAATGATGTGTTTGGTGGGGTTGGCCTCGATCAACAAATTGATAATGTGTCGAGTCATCTCCCCAATAGAACCATAATCATCCAACTCGGGTATCCCAAGCTTGCGCTTCTCGCTCTCCCCTCCCCTGCGGGGGATCTTCAGGGCCGCGTCTTTAACCAGCGTCTTGGCCATCGCGGAGAGAGAGTCAAGCACCAAAGCCCGCTTTTCGGGGAATATCTCGCCCTTGCAAAACTTCTCAAGTTCCCCAAGAGTTTCAGGCTCAACACAGTCAAAGCCACGATCGGCAATGCTAAGTAAACCGCTACCGTTTCCAGTTTCACAAGCAGCGATACCAGTTGTAGTGGGGTCAAGGGTTCCGATCCAAGATGTTTTACCAGTTCCAGGAAGGCCATATATAAGGGCAACTATCCTGAAGGTTAGGGGATCTATGAATGATCGAGTATTCTTTACTAGGAGGGACAGGGAGCCAACTTTCTAGAGGGGTTTTGTGGAGGTAAAATAGCGGCACTTCTTGCAGATCCAACCTGAGAACTTCTCTTGCCATTTCTGTCCCCGGCATCTGGGGCATCTAAGCATCATAGTCTTCCTCAGTGGGAACAATATCCCCGGCCTCGAAGGTTGACTCGACAATCTCCCCGCCGCCTTCTTCCAAGATATCCAGGGCCACTTGCTCGGCTTCCTCGGGCGTATTGCATGGAGGGGTTATCACTTCGTGAATGGTGATCTCTTGTATTGACACCTTAAAGCATTGCTTTGTCATAGGCTCCTTGCAGTTACAATAAAATCCATTCTTGCCGCACTCAACACACTCCGCGTCCACAAAGATTACTTTCATTTCAGCTTCTTAAGCTCCTTCTCGATCTTCTGGACTTGTTCAAACAAGCGTTTAGCTCCGAGAAAAGCGGACCAGTCCCCTTTAAGGGCTTCCACGGGAACAACATACGGTCGAATCTGTTCATCCCGGGTGTGGAGGATGATACGCCCCTTGATGGGGCGCCCGGTTTCTTCTTCCCAGGCTTTAACATAGGCAGCAGTTTGAAGACGATGCTCAGCATAGATGTGCTTTCCCGTCTTCCAATCTAGCAGCCAGAGCCCTTCGTCAGTCTCAGCAATAGCATCGAGAGTTCCCGAGTAGCGATGACGGCGCGAATATACTCGCCTCTCAACTTCAACCACAACATATCCGTTGCGTCGAAGCCACTCAACCACGCCATCTGCTTGCGGACACTGTCCTGTGAGGCTCTCGCCTCCTCTAAGGATGCCCTCAATAGCTTGATGTATCTCTTTTCCTTCATCTGCGGCCAGCTTCTTGATGCCTTGACTGGACTTGCGTGCGGCACGGTAAACCTCCGTTAGATAAGTCTCGCTATACTCAGCGCCACTACCAATAGCGGCCTTGACTACATCGAGTGTGTTATCTATGGCCCAGTAGATCAGGGCAGGCTTGTCTACAATTGAACAAATCCGCGTGACCGCAAGAGGTTTATACTTGCGGCCTCGGATGATCACTCGGTATTGGTGGTTTCCTGGGTTGAACTCCAGGATTACTTCTCCACCATAAAGCTCAGTCGTCTCGGTCAATGCTTCTCATTGGCTTTCCCCCAAGTCCTCCCATGTCACCATCGGACTGGACCCCGTTTTTAGGCGAGGGGCTCTGCGGGGCCTTCTCTGGAATAATCTTCGGACATGATATCGATCCGAGTAATGCACCCCCACGGTATACTAAGAGGATCATAATGGCACCCTGTCTCTTCTATGCTGGTTGTTATGGCAATGGCCACATCATCCGTGGCCACCACATATCCAAGGCTACGGACGGTCCCAGGCGTGGTGAATGTCTGTCGCTGCCATCCTCCCAGGGCCTTGGAGTCGAGCCAATCAATGGTCACGGCTTGGCCGTGTCGAATATGGAGACTTTGCATCTCGTATGTTTAGACCTCGGTAGGCGGGATTTGGTAACACTTCGTGGATTAATTCTTGGATCGTGACATTCCTTTGTAAGTCCTTCTGAATGAGGGGTTTAAAAATGTCTCTGCTCTCCCCAATATACCCTAGATCCAGAGGATAAAAGAGAGACATTTATATATGTATGTATTTAAAGGGGTTAGGTCATACAGTGTCATGACACCGGTTGAATAGGAGGTGGTTGTATTTCATTCCTCGCTTCAAAACGGGGTCCGCTTACAACAGGCCCGTTAGTCTTAGTCCATTTAGGTTGATGCCCGATGTGAATGTATCCACATGCCGTGCATATATAAAGCCCAAGATTAGTCAGCCTCTCCGGGGTGCTCCAATTGGGAGCATCTGCCAAGGCAATCTGCGCCAGCGCCTCACTCTCAAACTTAACCTTCCATCGACACATTCTTTCGTGTCGCCTACGGATCTGGTTAGCACTCAATCTGCGTCGGCTCATTTGACCTCTACGTGAAGCCGATCGAGGACGCCTTGGATGATGTTGAGTCGATATTGAAGGCGTTCGGCTTCCTGAGCTCGTGGCATACGTTGCATTCCTAGATGCATCCCGTCTTGAAACATAGCATGGCAGCCTTCACAGCCATGCAAAACATGATCGTGCTCACGGGGATGCTCTTTCTCATACAAAGTACGCGCTAAGAACCCCGCCCCTGCTGAACTAAGACAACTGGAGGCAACTGCCAGATCCTTGAGTACCATTGCAACATGCGCTGTCATAGTCCTAAGGTCTCCCATCGTCCTCGAAAGTCCACATCGGGATCTTTAACCAAGCTCCGATGGCCCTTTTCAAACAAACGCAGCATCCTCTTGACGTTGTCATCCTTCTTGTAATTCTCGGCCCATGTTTGCAAAGCCGCGAAGCTTGTAGCCTTTTCGAGGGCAGTTCTCGTTTCGATTGGCGCCACCGCCGCAAGCTTGGCCGCAGTCAAGCATATATAGGCCACGCGCGGATCATGCAGCCAGCTAGCCATGGTTCGATATTCAAAGTGGCCATCGGCCTTATACCGGACCGCGCCAAACTTCCCGTAGCCAGCGTCCGCGCCTTTCTTGCGGCGTTCGATACACTCTTTTGTTGGTAGAATGTCAAGGTGTTCGAGAAGCCGGGTGACGGCATCCATGGCGGTAATGCGATTGAGATGTTCTTGATCTCGTGAACACACACCCCCAATGTGAATATGCCCCCCAAGTAAATAGGGCGGTACATAAGCTCCCGCTCGGAGCTTGGCGCATCCAAGGCCTTCCAGTCGGGGATCCTTTAGTAGCTTCTGCATCCTTCTTACCAGGGCAAATGCCCCCTTGGCAGGCTTGGGCCTCACTTCGATGACATTTCCGCTGTGATCCCAGCCTATTTCTCCGATGTGCTGCAACGTATGCCCTACATTAATGACATGATTAGCTCCATCGAGTGCAACAAACTCCGGATCACATCCAATTAAAAATGTATTGAGAACCACACCTTCCTCCGCTTCTTCGATCTTTTCTTGTTCTACTTCACGCTCTCTTTCGAGCCGGGCCATTCGATAGAAGGCCTCGTTGCGCCGGGCTCGTTGAACTTCTTGCTCAGGAGTCAAGGGCGTCGGTTTGTAGACAAAACTCCCGTGGCTAAATAACTCGCTCATCGCCTGCTGTATCGGCGATGAATAAAAGACTTGTTGTTGTTGAGCAGCCTGTTGTTGCCCTTGTTGCGCGGCCAGCCCATCAAACGGATTAAAAAAGCTATCCGGCATCTCTTAATCTCCCCTTCAACCGACTCCAGCGCATCTTAACAGCAGCTTCGCTTGTATCCAGCATCCCGGCGATTTCACGGGTGCTCCAGCCCTCCGCCTTTAACGCAATGAGGGTTTGATCCGGCCAACCGATTCCTTGTAAGACTCCCTGTAATGCGTCACCGCGATCAGTCTTAGATTTTCCAAATAAGGGTATGTCGTCCAACCCGACAGTTGTTTCCCGAAGTTTCTGTGTGCGCTTAAGAAGTCGGTTACACTCATTGACCACGATCCGATAGAACCAGACCGAAAACTGACTCTTGCCTCCGAATTTGCCTTCACCACTGATCGCCCTCCACGTTGCTTCATTGACCACCCACGGGAACTCGCTCCGCAGATCCGGAATCTTGCGCCAACAAATGGACAGGGCGAGCTTCTCCAACGATTTCACAAGCAATGACAACAGGTTCTCGGCTTCGCCATTTGATGCGTTCTTCCATCTCTTGTATGCTTCGTTTAGTGACTGAGCTTGGGTCATTGAGTTTGGCAATCGCCACCCTTACTGCTTTAATCGAGCCCCTCACCAGGGGCTTCATCTCTTTAGAGAATGAGCCAGTTAGAGTCTGTTCGGAGAGCAGGCCTGCCCTGTAACACAGAAACCGGACGGTCACCGGATCGTAGCCCCCAAGCGTCAATATCATGCGTCGTCGCGCCTCCTCTTGGTAATGGCGCACCTTGCCCAAAGGGAGCATCAGCTTTCTTTTTAAAGTCTCCCACTCGATCGGCATAGTCCTCCTTGTAGCCTTGGAAATCTCCTATAGCCCGAAAGCCATAGCTATAATCTCGCAGGGGATTCACATAGTACAGATAATATCGTCCCACGCGGCCATTGTTTAGAGAGACGAAGATCGTGCTCCCTTGTCGGGGCACAGGATTACACTGCCCCTGGAACACCGCAGAGTGAATCGTCCCGTGCAGGAAAGTGCAATAATACTGATAAGCTGCACGAGTGAAATCAAACTCCTGAGGTATCAAGGGGCGCTTCACTAATGATGTCATCCATTTCCACACTAGGGATATCCTCCGTGTCTCCCAGAACCATATTCTGGTTCCAAAGGTCGTCGAGAAAACAATCATCGCAGGTGGCCACCGGGACTCCATCAATAAGAACCCACATCGGGAATATATATCGAAGATGATGCCCGCAGAACCATCCTGTACCTCTATCCTTCGTCTCTTTGACGAATGAAGTCCCTGGGCACGTCTTGGACAACGTGCCACCGCATTTGTCCTGGCGCGGCTGGCATTGGTGCTTGAAGTGGGGCAAGGTCATCAAATTGCAACGGCACTCTTCCCCTGGGGGGGAAGTTGAGACGACCCGCGAGTTGCCTTGCACGGGCAGGTTGGACACGTCTACCATGGATTCTCCTTGCGACGGCTCTTATTTGGGCCTCCGCTTTAAGTGTGTCTTTCTTGGAATAGATCTTTTTGCCAATCCCCGCATACCGAGCAAATCCAATATATTTGCTTTTCTTCCGAGGCATTTTGCGGGGTTCTCTTAGGATCCACAGTTCATCTCTATGATAACCCCCTCGAAGGTTTTCAAAAAGGGCTATAATTCGTGCCGGACCC
>Ga0265357_1000012_pt1 | contig 8572 bp, 19 predicted proteins | sample NZE5metagenome_FD_189081 | JGI IMG/M metagenome (GOLD analysis project Ga0265357, IMG submission 189081) | Rhizosphere microbial communities from Maridalen valley, Oslo, Norway - NZE5 | ecosystem: Host-associated > Plants > Roots > Rhizosphere > Soil | place: Norway: Oslo | collected 2017-09-15
GGCCCCGGCTGCGGCCCCGGCTGCGGCCCCGGCTGCGTCCCCGGCTGCGGCCCTGGCTGCGGCCCTGGCTGCGTCCTCGGCTGCGTCCCCGGCTGCGTCCCCGGCTGCGGCCTCGGCTGCGGCCCCGGCTGCGGCCCCGGCTGCGGCCCCGGCTGCGTCCCCGGCTGCGTCCCCGGCTGCGTCCCCGGCTGCGGCCCTGGCTGCGGCCCAGGCTGCGTCCCCGGCTGCGGTCACAACCGGATCGGCCGCCTGCGCCGCGTCCATGTTGTCGATGCGGGCCAGCGCCTTGACGGCGGCGGCCGATTCAGCTAGCCGCGGGGACAGCTCGAGGAACCGCAAGAGGTAGGTCCGGATCAGCCAGTCCAGTGCCATGTAGCCGCGGGTCTCCTCGTGGCCGTCGTTCTCGGTTCCGGCCAGGGGGTCCTGGCCGTTGGGGAGGTAGCGGGCGAGGGCCTGGCGGGGCTGGTCGGGGAGGCAGTCGTTGAGGCGCATCCCGAAGATGTGGAGGGCGGATGAGACGCCGGGCGGGCGGGAGTCTGTGAATTCCTGGCGCTTGATCCAGTTGTAGGCCTCGAACAGGCAGCGGGGGCAGTCGTCGGTGCCGTCGTAGTCGTGGCCGCCCTTGGCGAGGGTGATGGTCTTACTGGTCATCGCCGGGTCCTTTCTGGTTGGTGATGCGGATGTAGTCGGAGTGGCGGGTGTGGGCTTTGACGGGGGCGTTGACGATGACCCGCCTGGCGACGGTTTGGCCGTCGATGGTGAGTACGGTGGCTTCCCCGGCTATCTCGCGGATCTTGGCCTCGAGCACGCGGGCGGCGGCCTCGATCTCCTTGACCTCGGCGCGGTAGTTCCTGAGCATCGACAACAGCATCGGCTCGATCTCGGCTGTGACGCCGGGTGCGGGGATGAGGCGGGCGCGGACGGCGGCGAGCGTCGCCACCGACCCGTCCAGCGACGGCGGCTGGCCGTCAATGATCCGCATGTGGAAGTCGAACCCGGCCGACCGCATCATCAGGATGTCCTCATGCAGCTCGCACAGGATGGTGCCGTTGGTGTCCGCCTCGACCTCGCACGAGCACTCCAGCGTGAATGACCGGAATTCGCCGCTGGGGAGGAACACCACCGCCACATGCCCGCGTGCGACGCTCATGGTGTCCATCTGCCAGAGGAGCTGGGCGCGCACCGATGGCGGCGGTGACTCGTCCCAGGTGTGCTTGTCGGCGTCCGCCCACGACTTCACCTCGACAGGCTCATCGGTGTCGTAGGTGAACGCGTCGAGGGTGGCCATCTGCCACGGCCGGTCGTCGGACCGGTACAGCCCGCCCTTGACGACGGTCCGTTCGGCGTCCTCCTGCCAGCGGTCGAGAATGTACGGCTCTAGCTCGCGGCCCAGCCTGAACCGGTCGTTGTCCCCCGCGTCGGGGAGCTCGCCGCGCTTGCGGTAGTACAGCGAGTACGCCGAGTCGTAGGTGCTGATGCCGAGGATGACGGGGATGTCGGTGGCGGTGACGCCCTGGCGGCGGGCGTCGTGCCATTCGGGTGTGCCCGGCTGCACGTCGATCAGCTCAGGCATGGTGGCACTCGCAGGCGCACTCGTCGTCGTAGTCGCACTCGGTGAGGTCGTAGCCGGGGTTGCTGCCCTGGCAGAGGCCGAGGTGGCAGGCGACGGAGATGGCGGCGTCTTCAGGCACTGGGCGTCCTTTCGTCGTATCCGGTGCAGAACGTGTCTTCGCATCCGCTGTCGTGGACGCAGCCGTCTTCGTGGCAGCAGTGGGCGCAGCAGATGAAGGGCCGGGCGCCCGCCGGGGAAGTGGCGGGCGCCCGGTCCGGGGTGGCGTCCATCAGGCGACGGAGGTGACGTTGACGTGGGCCTGGGGGGCGTCCCAGGGCCAGCCGTCCTGGCCGACGGCGAGGATGGCGGCGTTGTCGCGGATCTCGAAGAACCCGGCGAACATCTCGGCGATCGCGTCGCTGTACTGGGCGATGGGCCAGGCGTAGTTGCCCTTGGGGTCGCGGGCGTGGCTCATGTGCTGGGTGCCGGTGTCGAGCATGGTCGCGAGGGTTTCGAGCTCGGCGAGGGTGAGGGGGGTGCGGGGGGCGATGGTGTTCGGCATCAGGTTCATGCCTTTATTCTATGTACTGCGGCATTTACTTTCAAGGCGTACCGGAAAGTAAATCAGAAAACTTCCGCATTCCTCTGACCTGCGCGTATCTTCTCAATCTCCGGGTGCGGCTCCGGAGCCGGGGTCGGGCGCGGGGGCTTGGCGGGCGGGCCGACGTACGGGAGCTGGACCCCGGCCAGGACGTGCTGGCCGCAAGGGTAGATGTCCCAGTCCACGACGGTGGCGTGACAGGTGGGGCATTTGCGGTGCTGCTTGAGCTGCTCGTGGCTGTTGGGGTGGCACTGGCAGCGTTTGACCCTGCCGTCAGTGAGTTCGATGTGGCGGCTGTGCTCATCACAGGTGCCGCACCATCGTGGTCTTCCGTCGCTCTGCGCGGCCGGCGCAGCCGGGCTCGCGCCGGGTGTCGAGTACGACGAGGTGCGTTGCGGGCAGTCGCGCGACAGGTGGTTATCGTCGCCGCAGCGGAAGCAGTCGGTCATGTGGCTCCTTTTATCGCGCCCGCGCGTTACGGTTACGGGTGGTGCGGCTGGTTTAGATCTCACCTGTAGTTGTCTCTCACCTGCACTGGTCTGGCCTACGGCCACCAGTGAGGGTTTGACTTACCTTGTCGAAAAGCAAGGCGCGGTTCGGGGACCGGCGGGGCGCTGTTGAGTTTTGGGCATGCTTCGCGACCTCGCAGCTAAGGCGTGGTATGCGGAGAGTCCTTTCGATACACTAGAGACCGGTCGTGGTGACCAGAACGATAGCCGGCCGGGTTGAGCTCTTCACAGCTCCCCGGCCGGTTTCGTTTGCCCGGCGTCCCAAATTCTGCACAGCAGAACAGTTACGCTGAACCCACCCCCCGTTTGGTGAGGCCCGGTCACTTCCCCCCGACCGGGCCTCACGCCTACCTCCGGCCCGTCTCCCGCCGCCGCGCCTCGCGCTCCCGGAACCGCTCCTCCGGCAGCACCACCGCCCGGTAGTACGACCCGTCCGGAACCCACCGGAACTTGCTCACCACGTACCCGTGCTTCTCCAGCCACTCGTCCGCCTCGTCCTGCGACACGCCGTGCGGGTCCGACTCGTCCTCGAAGTCGCCCCGCCCCGACGCCACCACCTGCCCGGCCGGGTTCTTGACGACGACCTCGAAGGTGGTCACCTCCGCCATCCACGCAGTCACCATCGCTACTCCAGCCCCAATCTCTTGCGCAGCAGCATCGCCCGGTACGCCGCCGCCTTCCGCGCCTCCTCCAGGATCTCGGACTCCGGCGCCGGCCGCCGCGCGGGCGGCAGGATGTCCTCCTCGAACTCCGGCTCCCAGTTGCGGTCAGCCGGCGTCGACTGGCGGAACGTCGGCTCGCCGTCCTCGTCAATCCAGTTCTCGCCCAGCCTGAGCGCGCGCTCCTTGCCGATCTTCGATGTGGTCTTCCCCCCGGGGTGGATGCGGAACCGCACCGCCCACTCCCCCACGTGCGGCCCGCTGGTGGGGCGGATCCCCGTCTGCCACTCCCCCCGCACCGGGCTGTTCCAGCCGCCTTTCCCGGCCCCGATGTTCTTCTCCGTCCCGAGCCGGGAGACCCTGCCATAGTTATTGAGCTGCCAGAAGCACGCCCTCTTGTAGGCGCGGATGTAGCGCAGCTCGCCCCATCGGTCCCGCTCGTACAAGTCGATCCCCATGCCCGCCGCCCACGCCCTGGCGCGCGGCCCCGGCGGCGACAGGAAGTCGCCGGCCCATGATCCCTTGACGGCGTAGGCGCGGCGGATGAGATCGCGCGCCTTCGGATCGAGCGGCACCGACACCGGGTCTCTTGTGTATGGCACACGATCATTCTGACGGTTCGAACATCCATCAACCTCCAGTTGAGGGTTAGACTGCGCTCATGGTGAACCGCAAGGGCTTCCTGCTCATCGTCATGACGGTGGTCCTCATGTGGCCCGCCGAGCAAACCGTGCACACCTGGTTCCGCAAGCAGCTGGCCAAGCCGGAAGGATCGATCATGCGAACTGTCGGCGAAGTCGGAGTGGTGGTCACGCCCTCATGAGCCAGGCCACCGTAGCGCCCGGCGGCACCGTCGCCGGCCGGCCGCAGCCGCAGACCACAGCCGAGCCCGCCGGCGGCCCGTTCATCCGCCACGCACCCGACGGGCGCCGCGCCCAGTGGGTGCAGACCGTCGGCGCGTCCGGGTTCATCTCCCCGCCGACCGTGAGCATGCCCGGCTACTGCAAGGGCTACAAGCTCCAGACGTCCATGGTGCTGACCGGCGGCGCGTCCACCCCCGTCCCGGTGGCGGACTTCCCGGACACGTTCTACAGCCTCATCCAGATGAAGGACGCGTTCGGCACCCAGCTGATCACCGCGCCCGGGTACGAGGCGCTGCGGCTGGTCAACCTGTACTCGGGCCAGTTCGGCCTCGACAACATGCGCGACCCGCAGAACTCCCCGGTCCAGACGGTGTACAAGGCGCACACCACCTCGACGAGCACCGTCGTGTTCAGCCGGTACCTGAGCTTCGAGTTCGCGAAGGCGTACGGCGTCATCAGCGGGGCGAACGCCGCGCTGCTCCCCGTGCTGCAGATGAACACCGCCGCGGCGTCCGCGCTCGGCACCAACACCACCATCACCTCCGCTCAGGAGACGCTGGACAGCGACTTCTACTGGCTCCCCAGCATGCCGACCGACCCGCCCGGCCTCGGCACGACCTGCCAGTGGATCCTGCAGCCGTCCAACCCGACGATCGCTTCGGCGTTCAACGGCCTCGTGCAGCTGCCCCGCATGGGCGGCTACCTGACGATGCTGATCCTGGAGCTGCGCGGCTCGACCGGTCTGCGGCAGGCGGACACGGCATGGCCGACGCGCCCCAAGATCGTCGTGGACGGCGTGCCCCTCATCGACACGCTGTTCACCACCTGGCAGGAAGACCTCGCGATCAGCACCGGCATCGGGGCGGGCTCCGCGTACGTCAACAACAACACGACCGTGACCCAGACCGGCACCATCCCGGTTCCCAAGCCGGGCGGCACGATCGGCATCAACCGCAAGACATCGCTGAGCCAGCGGGACTTCGGATTGCTCGACACGGGCGAGATCTTCCTCAACACCAACCCGGGCACCCAGCTGGAGATCGGCGGCTACCCGTGGGGTACCCAGTCGTCCGGCCCGTCCACGCTGAACGCCATCGTCGGCCAGGTCGTGCCGTCCGGCCAGCTCGTTCAAGGGCTCCCGGAGATCTGATGGCGACCAAGATCGAGGAGCTTCTCGAAGACGCCTACGACGATGTCAAGGCTGATGTCGTGGCGACGATCAAGGCTCACCCGGAGTACGCGCGGTTCGTGAACGCGATGGCCGCGCAGGGGATCAAGGAGCTGTTCAGCCTGGTAGGCGGGGCGGCCTGATGCTGTACATGGGCCTGCAGGGTCAGGGCGCGTTCGGCTCCGGGTACGGCCCTGCGGCGACCCCCGCTGCGGCAGGGGCGTCGCCGCAGGGTCCCACCACCATCGGGCAGAAGGCGTTCGGGATCGTGACCGGCGGCGGCGGCTACTCGGCGGCGCACCTCGGGTTCATCACGGTCGGCGGCGCGAGCATCGCGGCGCTGCTGTTCATCTACTGGTCTCTGCCGCGCTAAGGAGGGATGACGATGCGGATCACGCTTCCCGGGATCGTGGTGGGAATCCTCGGCTACTGGGCTTTCCAGCACTTCACCGGCATGGGCAACACCGGCAAGGCCAAGTCCTGATGGGCGCGAAGGTGTTCGGGCTGCTGACGCTGGCGGTCGGGTGCATCGCCCTGGCCGACCTGGTGATCCACCCGGCGGGCACGAAGGTGCTGACCGGCAGCGCGGTGCAGGGCGAGACGGTGGGGACGAACGCCCTGCTGGGGCAGTCAACGAAGTAACGGAGGCTCACGGTGCGCTACACGGTCCCCGGGTGGCCATCGTCGGTCATCGGGCACAGCGCGGTCACCCCGCACATGAACCGGCTGGCGGGGTCCGGCGCGCAGCAGTACAAGGACGGGCTCACCGGGCAGCCCGGCACGCAGGTCATCCCCATCCCCTCGCTCGAGGTGGATCAGGGGCTTGTCGGCAAGGCGCAGATGGGCCTGTCGCGGACGTCTGACTCTCCCAGGTCATTCCGGCCCAACCTGTACTTCGCCCGCCCGCAGCGCGATTTCCACCCCGGCGCGGGCATGCCCATCCGGGTGCGGTCCGACAATCTCATGCCCGTGCCCGCGACGGACCCGCGCGGGATCCCCGCGCGCCTGGCCCGGCCGATCGTGCAGCGCGGGCAGTCGCAGATCAAGCAGCGGCCCGCCGTGACGACCTGGCCGGCGTGGAATGGCTAGCCCCACAGGCCCGTCCGCCCCCGGTACTGGCGGGGGCGGGCGGACGATCCTCGGGCTGAAGCCCCGCACCGCCCTCATCGCCGGGGTCGGGATCGTCGGCGCGGCCCTCGTGTTCTTCTGGTGGCGGTCCCGCTCGTCGTCCAGCTCGACCGCGGCGAGCGCGAGCGCGAGCGCGTCGGCCGGGTCCGGCGCGACGGATTACGGCGGCGAGCTGTCCACCATCCAGTCCGAGCTGGAGGATCTCCTGGCGGCGGAGGGGCAGGGGGGCGGCGGCGGTTCAGGCTCCGGCGGCGGGACGACAACGACGACGCCCCCGCCGGCCAAGGCCGCCCCGCCGACCGCGCCGAAGCCCGGCGGTTCCGCGCCGCCAGTCAAGACGACGGCGAAGCCGAAGCCGGCGATGCCGTCCGGCGTCCACGAGACCAAGGTGACCGCGACGTCGGTGACGATCGCGTGGGCGAAGGACCCGAACGCCACCTCCTACCGGGTGCGGGTCACCTACCAGGACAAGCTGGTCGGCACGCCCCACCTGGTGACCGGCACCAGCGCGACGGTCAGCGGCCTGTCCCCTTTGCGGACGTACACGTTCCACGTCGCGGCGATCGGCCCCGGCGGGACATCGGCTGAGACGAACGGGCCGGCGGTGAAGACCAAGTGAGGATCATGCGGCGGCCGATCGACGGCTGGGGCAGGCACAACCACCCCAACATCAGCATCACCCCAGGCTGCCCCGACCGCCCCGTCAACTCCTACTCCGCCCAGATGGCCAGCCTCCCGTACACCATGAGCGGCCCCGGCTTCAAGGGCATGGACCCGTCCAACCCGGCCACCTACGTCCGCCCGTGGAACCCGGCCCCCGGCATGATCGGCTATCTCAATTTCGACGGGGCGCAGATGCAGGGGAACACGCCGACGCAGGTGCAGCGCGGATCGCAGGCGCGCAAGCGCAAGCTGAACATGGGGTTCTGATGAGCAGACTGAAGCACCGGGTGGCCAGGCAGGGCGGCCACCACAAGGAGGCCATGGCCAGCTACACGCCGGCCGAGCCCAGCATGCAGGTAACAGGCAGTGCCGCGTCGCCCACGGGCGCTGACGTGATGCCCCTCGCCTCCGTCGAGGTGTACCCGGAGCCGGGCGGCGGCTACTCCACGATCGGGTACAAGGGGCTGGCCCCGATCTTCACGGCGGACGGGGCGGCGGTCCCCGCCAGCAGCCCCGGCCGGTGGGGCCAGCTCATGATGGCGGGCCGGCCGTGAAAGATGAGGAGCTGGCCTACTTCACGTTCGCGGTCATCGCGCTGTGCGGCCTCAGCATCCTGCACTCGTGGATGATCGGCCGCATCATCGATCACGCCTCAGACCTGCGGGCCGATGTAGATTGGCTCAAGGAAAACACGGTCGCGAACGACAGGGAAGTCAGGGCCTGATGCACGAGCAGCAGCTTGACCGCATCGAGCACCGGCTCCTCACCCTCGAACAGAAAGCAGACGACATCATGGCTGGACAGGCAAGCATCGACGCGGCGGTCACCGCGTTCACCTCCTTCCTCACCGATCTCAGCGCGGACGTCGCCGCGATCAAGGCGGAGCTGGCCAACGGCGGCACCGTCGACACCACCCAGCTCGACGCGCTGGTCGCGAACCTGCCCGCCGCGCAGGCGGCGCTGGACGCGCTCGCCAACCCGACCCTGCCGGCGTCCGCGTCCGCGTCGGCATCCGCGTTCCGCCCGTAAGGAGCCATCGTGACCAGTCCGCAGTTCGGCGAGCCGGGCTACACCCCCGAGCAGTTCGCCGCCGCGAAGGAGACCGTGCAGCCGCCCCCGGCCATGGCCGCCGACCCGGCCGACCTCGCGGGCAAGCTCTCCGGCGCGTCCCCGTTCGAGGTAGACGTCGAGGCCATGATCAAGGCGGCGGTCGCCGCCGAGGTCAAGCGGATCATGGCGCAGCAGCAGCCCGCCGAGGGGCAGCACAACCTCATCGGCGCCAGCGCCGCCGCCCGCGAGCTCATCGGGATCCACTACGAGTTCTCGCCGCGCAAGGATGAGCTCACCCGCCTGGCCGATGACCTGGTCGCGGCGGCGAAGGAGTCGGTCAGCTCGGGTGACGCCGCCCCGGCCCGGGCGGTCGCGGCGA
>Ga0265357_1000014_pt1 | contig 8090 bp, 7 predicted proteins | sample NZE5metagenome_FD_189081 | JGI IMG/M metagenome (GOLD analysis project Ga0265357, IMG submission 189081) | Rhizosphere microbial communities from Maridalen valley, Oslo, Norway - NZE5 | ecosystem: Host-associated > Plants > Roots > Rhizosphere > Soil | place: Norway: Oslo | collected 2017-09-15
AGCAGGACTGGCGGGTAAAGCGGCGGCTGATGCAGTGCAAACATCTGTTGTATCAATACCAATATTGTGAGCGGTTTGACTACCTCCACCACCAAAGGTTGCAGCACCACTAGCTGCCGCAGTTGTGTTAAGAAGGACATATGGAACAAAGGTCGATGCTATGTCTGTGCAAAATGCTTCATAATAATAACCGGGAACCATTGTAAAAGCGGTTACAGAAGTGTTTGCTACCTGCCCCGCTGTCGCAGTTGATTGTTGACCGCAGTCCCATACTGGAGCGGCACTGATAGTCGTACCATTGAAAGAATAGATACCAACATGATAGTGATCAGCAGCTATGCTAGTTTGGACGCCAGTCAAGCAAGTCGTACCAAGCTTTCGAGTTACATCATTGTAGAATCTGTACCAATGAGTATTAAGGGCAGTATTGGCGGCTACACCACCAGTGGTTACATTCTCACCAGGAGAAGTTCCTGGGGCGCCAACCACGAAGGAGCACTTTGATAAACATCCAGCAGGAGCAACTCCTTCATCTACTGTTCCATTAATAATGTGGAAATTGCCAGTAGCATCTGCGTACCAACCTGCATCTGTTGAAGCGAGGCCAGAATAGATAGATCCACCTATAACATATTCACCACCACCACAGGTACTTCCACTTGGACAACCAATATTGGGGCCAGTACCAACGATGACATCTCCTGTAGAGTTAAATGCTTGGGCGACAGTTGTGTCTCCTGTCAATCCTTTGTCATCGCATTCTAAGGTTATACCAGCTGGAATCGTACAAATAATACCTACTGTACTTGGAGTGCCAGTAGATGCGGTTCTATACACTGCATAATAATCAGCATTCGTCACCGCCGTCCAAGTGACCTTGGGCCAGTTAGTGCCATTGATAGTAGTTGGTCCAGTAAACGCGGTCGTTGCACCTAGCGCGGTGCGGGTAGCTCCGACTAAAGCAACTATTCCATATGTATAAGTTGCTCCGGTACCAGAGCCTCCACCAAACACAACAGTAGGAGCAGAAGGATTGCTTAGGGTATTGGTTTGAACACCCCAACTCGCTTGATAAGGAACCTGGACAAATGAACTAGCTGGAATACCATTACAAGTGTCTACAGCATTGTTGTGTGCAATGTTATAAATACTTGAGCCATTTGGCCCATTGGTCTCAAGGATTTGATGACTCCAACAATCTTGTGAAGTGGCGGCAGCAATTGTTACCGTGCCCCCATTGGGATTTGGGCTGTACCAAGCTGTACCAGACCGGATATCATAAGGTGAGTTTTGGGAAACAGAAGCCGTTGCAGCAGTTACGTTCTGAATGTTTAAAGCAAACTGAGTACCTGCGGTCTGCGTGATGATCTCATTGCCCTGACTGGTAATTTGAAAGATAGTTGGACCTCCGTTAACATGGTAATCAATCATGTTACCCGTGAATCCACTGGGGGCGTTTATGCCTTCCATTGTACCGTTGGTACTAAAGGTAGTGGGGCCGGAGGCGCCCGCATTAAGATATGTTTGTGGAAAGCAGGTCGTGCCCGTGCAAGAAGATCCACCAGCAGTTGCAGGAGCGCCAGTTACTGTGAGACCTGGACTAGAAGCTGCACCGGCAGAGGTAAAGGTACCGGTTGAAGAAGCATTGACAGTGGTAAATTGCCCTGAGGATGGGGTGGTAGATCCAATAGGTCCAGGCGCCGCAAACGTCGTGCCATTCAAGAATGCGGCATTTAGATTAGGAACCGCTGTAGTACTTGTTACTGTAAAAGGAGGTGTTCCAATTGCTACTGTTGAAACCAGGACAGGAGCCGACAAGTAGTTACTAGACACAATCGCATTACTAGTAGTGCCAGCGATTGCAGGCCAGGTCAAGGTGGCAGTGCCACTGGTGGATCCTGCGCCAGTAATGACGCAACTTACTGAAGTTGCGGTACCGCAAGATTCCGTGCCAGCAAAAGACAAGTTGCCTGCTGCCGTCACATTGGCTTTAAGCGTTCCTGGAGTATATGTAGTACCAGAAGTGGAACCTCCGGAATAGATACGCAAGATATCTCCAGTACCTGAGACATCGTAAATTATCTCGCCAATACCCCCTGTAGAGGTTCCAACTGCACCGACAAGTAAAGCAACAGATGTATTATTGTTGGTTGAATTGCCGTTTTTGATTACTTGTGGGGCAGTGAGATTAGCAGTTTCAACTCCTGTTCGAGTGATACCATCACCAGTCGCTGCCTCTGTCATTGTGGTTATAGCAGCGGAGCCCGTAAGTTGATCTTCAGATAATGATTTACCAGTAAAAGTAGTGGTGCTGCTGGGGGTGACGTTGGCTGCGCCAGAATCAGCAATGCCACCGTTAGCATCTCCAACCACACTATCACCATTAGTGAAGGAACCTGAGGCTGTAACGATAGCCGTGTCAGTTCCAATAGATGAGGTGATATTAGCTGGAGTAGCGTTTTGAATTGAAATAGCACCGGCTGCGGTAACATGTGCCGGGGCTACGGCAGTCATTGCACCACCACCACTTGAAGTTACGCAAGTAGCACAACCCAGTTTACTGGTTACAAATGCAAGCGGGGCATTCACCCCAAAGTACTCTTCAGTTCCAGGAGAACCAGTTGGATTACCCCAAAGGGTATCGGCAAGGGCACTTCCCAAGGTGGCGGTGACGGCTCCGGTGGAAGCGCTGTTGCTGAGAAGGGCTCCATCTCCAGTAAAGGATGTCACACCTGAAGAAGTACCACTCGACCAGGTACATGCTGAGATATTAGCCGAAGGAGTGGCGCAACTAAGGAATTGCCCGCCCGAAGGGGCAACGGTGGGGGGCTGCAATAGATAACTAGTAAATGAAGCTGAGAGAGGCGCGGTCCATCCGAAAACATTGCTGCCCACTACCGGATTGGTGGTGTTGCCAGTAAGTTGGAAGGATCCAGCATGCGTGCCATCACTTAAAGCTGAAACCGGTCCAGCAAAGGAACCAGCACCAGCAGCCGTCACTGTGGCATTGGTACCGCAGATATTGAGGGTTCCCCCAGTAGCCGTGGCAGTTAGAGTGCAGGCGCCACTGGTGACTCCATCGACATGGAATGTATAACTAGCAATCGAGGGAGAAAAGAAATCACTACCAGTGAGTTTGCTTCCAACCAATAGCCCAGATCCAGATGTGCAACTGTAAATTGGATTCCCCGAAGTGTCCGTCTTGTACATTGTCAAGGAATTATCAGTGCAAGCAACGGTATTTTGGTCATCCAAAACGGAATTGGTACTACCACTTGGTTGCTGAACAATAGCTTGGACGCTTAAACCTGAGGTAGTAAAACCATCATTCATGATATGAACGAGGTTTGTGCCAGAGAAGTTAGCAACATTAGGCATGCCAAGAAGACTGGTAATACTAACGCCATGAGTATTGTGGTTAGCGCCAATCTCTATAGCATCTATGCAATGTTCTAGGTGCCCTCCTTCAAGAACCATGGTTGAGTAATCGTTACCAGAAACACCATCGCCATCTATATAAACACAGGCGTTGCCTTGATTTCCAGCGGTGTAACTGCCATTGGTAATTGAGTATCCATGCACGCCTTTTCCACCACCAGTGGCATAGTAGATTCCGGCCGTAGCAGGAGTGTTACCAGTTGAAGAACCAAGATCATTGGTACGGAGGTCATCATAAGGGCCGCTCTCAGTTGCTCCTCGTTCGACAGCCAGGGCGATGCCCGCGCAGGTGACGCAAAAAATTCCGCGAGTGCCGGAGTGCTCGCCTGCATTGACGTTCTGAACACCAATCAAACTAGGAAGATGCTCTCCGTTAATCTGGATGTCAAACACATGCATTCCAAAGCTTTGTGAGGCCTGGGAGCCAGGATTCGCGACGGTTGGAAGATAAGGCCAGTTGGGACTACCGAATCCAATGAGGGGAGTGTAGAGGAATCCTGTGGCAGAGCCACCATTTGAAGTTGTGCTGGGAACTGACACAGTAAACGTATTGGCAGTCGGAACAGCCACAACCGTGCGCAACATGTTGTTGTTGGCAGTTGCGGATGCACTGATCCCGACTAGCTCACCAACATAGATATTTTGACTGTTTGCAGGGCCGCCCGTTGAAACAAGGGTCTGGGTGACCGTGACGGTCATCGTATTGCCACTAACCGAGGTGCCTGTAATAGTCAAGGGCCGAACTGGAAATGGCGTAGTACAATTAACAAAAGGAGAAGGAGTATGAAGACCTGTACAAGGAAGGATTACACTGTCTGTTTTACTGGTCCCGATAATCCCATAGAATTGATTAGGAAGAATGATGGCCGGAGTGCCCACAGTAGAGGCGGTACAGTTGCTTCCGCAACCTCCAGTAAGTGTATTGCCATCTGTGAAGAAGCCAGCAGCAGGGCCATCAATGGCAATATTCACATTTCCAAGCAGGAGTCTCCCTGGAACTGATACTGCTCCTCCTGTTCCTAAAGCAGTCACACCATATAACATTGTGGTAGGATTGGAGTTTGCTTGCAGACAAACTTGATTGTTAGTAAACATTCTGGCATCGAGGACACCAGGGCCATTGGCTGCAATCTCATCTGCCATAGCAAGCTCAATTGCTTCGCAGATGTCACCGGTACCACACGCCCCACCACTGAAACTATTGCCAGGACAATATGCACTTACATCACGCCCAGTGTCTCTGGTTGCGTAAGTTGTACTTCCAGTTTGATTTATTAAGGCCAGGCCTTTGGTTCCAGACGGCAAGCTCCCTCCACCGCCCGTGCCACAATCCGCAGCTGTAGCGCTCAACACACCTGAAGTTTCATGCACACAAAAAGGACCACCGGTCATGTTGGTGGTCAGGTTGCCTGTGAAAGATCCGGTTGTAAAAGCACCGGTAGAAGGGGTTGTACCGCCAATAGGACCAGGGGAAGGAAAAGAACTAGTCGAACCGTTTAGGGTAACGGATGTTCCTGCAATGGTAATTGAAGGACAGGTTGCGCCAGCTGCACAAGTAAGAGTACCGCCGCTTTGAATGGTTAAAGTAGCTGCACCGGGGACATTTTCACCCCCCGTGACGGTAGTCACCCCAGTAACACCAAGAGTTCCAGCTACAGTTTGATTATTAACTGCCAGTGTATGAGACCCGACAGTGTAGTTAAAATTTGCGTTATCTTGAGTAACCGCGCCACTAGCACCAGCAAAAGGAACGCTGGTACTAGTTAAAGTGCTGCTTCCGGAATACAGGACATTTGCACCAATGAGACCGGTGCTTGCTGGCACCAAGGTACCACTCGCCCCAATCACCAAAGCATTGGTGTTAGTCCCGGCGCCTACTGTACTGAAATTGGGTGAACCTCCGCAAGCTCCTCCTGAGTCTTGAAGAGTCGTGGCATTTAACCAACTGGCACAATTGTTCGCCACGGGTGAGCCATTAATCTTAGCTCCAGCCCCTCCACCACCAGAGAACTGGCTTTGACCCAAGGCCAAGCCTGTCAACAGAACCAAACTCGATAATAGAGACTTAATCTTCATGTTCGATCTTCATTTCGAATTGGGGTTTAAAGTCCCATTCGCCTTTTTCAATTTTTTCTTTGGCGTGCATAATAGCAGATTCCAGGATGTCAATGGTTTCAGGCTTGGCCCCTGTTTGAACCCACTGGGCATAATAATAGGCCGCCCAACATTCCTTACATCCATGTGTAAGCGGAGGACGGCCTGAATACCAATAATTGTGATCGGAGTGGCCGACGACGAACTCATCGACCTCTTTGCCATTTTTAAGACGTGTGACGCCCGTGATGTCCATGTGGTGATCTAACCCCGTTTTGTGCCAGGATTAGATATTTATACACCCAGCAGTTGTCAAGTCGTGAAGAACCGTGGCACCAGAGACCGTATCCCAAAGACCACCATCACCGTCGACTTCGACGGCGTGGCCATTTGAGATCACCGTGATAGCAGCAACCGTGTTGCCATTGGCGTTGGTTCGAGTCAAGGGCATACGTTGATTGGTGTAGTTCTGGACGGGCATGTTGCCCCCAGAGACTGTCACGATGCCACCGTTGTTTACTTCGTTGTATCGAATGCTCATTTTAAACTCCTAAAATAGTCCGGGACCTTAATCGCTCGCAGCAGAGGCAGGAGGAGGGGCTCGAGCGTTGGCGCGAAAGAGGGGACGCGCGTCGTGTCCCGGAAATTCAACTTGAAATCATATCGTTGCCAGTCGCGAGACTGGTGAATTCAGGGGGAACATTGCAGGGCGTAGTGGCGGCAGCATCCCAGAAGCCACCATCCGAGTCGCGTTCGACTACATCGTTGACTGCGCAACCGTTGGCGACCATCGCCCCATTGAGGGACTTCACGGTGACTGTTAGACCCGAGGGGCGAGGAAAAGTTGTCACATACACCTGTGCCCCAACACTTGCTGCTACGTTAGTCTGGGTTTGAGTTGTGCCAATTCCAATCGAGTTGGTCGAGTTTGCGCGGTTAGTGGGCATTAGACCGGATCTTTGAAGTTGGTAGAGTTGACATCAAGAGCCTGGTTCTGGGTATAATCCCATACACCATAGTCTGCACCCAGTGACACTACATCACTCGTGGCTGTGCCAGATTGCTGGGCGTTGTAAGGCCCGCCCTGGTTGGTGACAGTCTTGAGCTTTTCACCAGTCATCATCTGGACGACCTGGGTGGTAGAGCCTTGGCTTTGCCCAAAACTAGACATTGTGAGGTTGGAATTTAAAGTTCGACTTGCGGCTGACATAATTATTGTCCGTTCTTGGAAAAGGTAGTTGTTCCAGCGCTGGTGTTCTGGATTGAGACATAAGCGCCCGAGGTGTAATCCCACAGGGCTCCGTCTGCCCTGGATACTAGGGGGTGGGAGTTGCTAATTAGAATGGGGGATTCCGTCGGAATAAAGTAGGAAGCGCCCCCGCCTGTTACACTCTCCACGAGGCTCGTGTCTGCGGTCGCTGAGGCGACGTTATTCAGATAACTTGGGTTGACTGGCATTACTGTGCTCAATTTGAAGACTCCGTATTTGAAGGGCCGCGAGGGCCAATTTAGCTCCGGTGAACATCGAGAGAAGGGTGGGGCTCGGTTGGAACATACCCAGCAGCATAACATTCGAGACCAAGAGGATCGCGACGGCAGCCGTGATACCCTCGGTCCGTGCCACATAGCGGACAAGGGGATTGAGTTCTACGTTTATCCCATACTTCCTCATCCGTTTCCCGGAGAGGTAAAGATCGAGGCCAATTAATAGCAAACATAAACTATCTAAGATTAGGAGCTGCGGCATTGCTGTAACTCCCGCCGAAGTTCTCCGGGACATTGGCCTGGAGACGATCGGCCCGGCCAGCCATGGGTTGATAGGGTTGAGGCTCTATTTCGTTGCCGAAGCCTACATATTCAGGAGACTGCGTCTGACTGAGCCCAGGATAGTTCAAATAACACCTCCACCGAGGGAGTTCATCTGGGGACCCTTGGTGTAGATGTTAGCCCCTAGCCTATCGGCTCGCCCGGCTGCGGGCACATAGGGTTGATACATGTCAGCTCCGCCAGTCTCAGGCTTGTAGCCGGTGCCATCGGCCCCACTATTGGTGCCGCCCATCGGTGCCGTCGATAGGGCATTAGCCTGGGCTGAGGTGGGATCTGCTTTGCCATAAGGAGCAGCATTGCCCATCCCAGAAGGAATCGAATTGAGGGGATCATGCATTAGAAGCCTGCGTCAGTGTCGGAGGCCGAGTCATGCTGGGCCTCGCTGGAGCCATAGTGATAACTGGCTCCTTGGCACTCGTCCATCCGAGATCGATCCTGGTCTCGGCCTGGATTGGCTCCTTCGAGCTTGGATACCGAGCCATCCATGTAGGAGGGTTCCAGGGACTGGGCAGGAGGCCCAATCTTAGGAGCTTCTTCCCCAAAGGGCTTTGCTAAACTAGTTAAGGTGTCCATCATGATCGCTATCTAGGCTCCATTGATCAGCCTGGCGAACTCGAATCGGGGCCGTGGGATCATAACTATCACCGTAGGCATCGATGTCAACTTCGTAACATTTGGTTCCTTCTCCAGATGTATCCCCCTCGCAAAAAACGGGGTTGTATGGAGGCGTG
>Ga0265357_1000015_pt1 | contig 7915 bp, 12 predicted proteins | sample NZE5metagenome_FD_189081 | JGI IMG/M metagenome (GOLD analysis project Ga0265357, IMG submission 189081) | Rhizosphere microbial communities from Maridalen valley, Oslo, Norway - NZE5 | ecosystem: Host-associated > Plants > Roots > Rhizosphere > Soil | place: Norway: Oslo | collected 2017-09-15
TCCGGGCTTTATCGAGTAGCATGGAAAGCGGATCAAGAACGAGTCCGCGAGGTCATAAACAATTGCGACGTAGATCAAGCACGAGCAATGCTCGCAGAAAACCGCGCAAGTCTAGCCGTGCTCATCAAAAAGTGCGGGTGGACACCAGAGGCAAGCGCGTTCGCGCTAGAAACGCTGTTAAACGGCGTAGCGTATGCAGTAAAAAATCCCGCCGACCTAATGAAAAACTGGCATCTGGAGGACAATCAGTGGGAAAAATACGGAAAGCACTCGGGGGGTGGGTGGGAGAGTCATATATCCAGCCAGTTGTACCCTGCCCACTCTGCCACGGAACAGGCTGGGAAGTTAGTTTAACGGGGGCCATGAGGCCTGGATCAAGGGCGCGCCTGCGTGATATGTGCATGCTTTGTGAGGGGCGGCGTGTAGTCCCGCAAGAGGTGTGCAGAGGATGTGGACGACCAGCTTGGGTCCAAACTCCAATCATCTCATTTTGTGGTGAGGATACTTGCCTACAAAAGTTGATCGAATTCATTAATCCCAAAAAGGTCAAGATGATTGACATTGTGGAGAAGAACAAGAGCCGCTTTGAGAAGATGAAAGGCGGAGCTGAACAACAGGTATTTGACATCGTCGCTGCGGCCCGGAGATTGGGTCCTGATGATGAGGAAGATTTCACGAGGTATTGCTGCTGATGGCACATTTACTTGACATTGGATTATTTATCCTTTTGGCGGGCGCCGGTGCTGTCTTGATTGCAATAGCGTATCGGATCGCGACGGACTGGGATTAACACAAGTTCTTCGTCCGGTTTCAGCAACCACACGAAACGGGCTTTGCTTATGCTCACGAGGAACCTATTGCGGCTCGGAGGGCCGGAGGGGATAGCCCCTTGGATAGGCGCTTTGTTTGCATCGGTTAGTTCTTAAGGAAGCGGTTGGAAGATTGTGGCCTCTGTGGGCGAGGCAGATGAGCGGCTATTGACGCAGGTGGAACTCCTGGTTGAGTCGTTGCTCCCAAGATACGCAGGCCAACAAACCTCCGGGTTTTAGTGCGGCGTTCTTGCGAGCTTCTTGTCCGGCCTCCCGATAGTAAAACATGTCACAAAGCTAGCCGGGGAATTAGGTCTCTAATTGAGGCGGAGATTTGCACACGTGTTGGCAATACTGAAACCGGATGGAGGAATAAGGAGGGCAGGATGGAAAGCGCAGATTTACGGGAGGTAGCGCTACGACTCGCGGAGCGAGGCAAAAGTTTCTTCGGTAACAAGTTGGAGGAGCATGAAATACCCAAAAAGGATTATCCGCCGAGTTATCGTTTTGATGGAGGATGGCCTGGATATCCTCGATCGAGCGACCGACAATAACTTTTTAACCAAAAAGCAGATCCTGGAGTTGGAAAAGGGATACGACTGTCTCTTGGAGGCTCAGATTCTGCTCAAGGAGGGCAGGAAGAAATGAATTACGGTGGATTAGGATGCTGCGGGGTTGGTAGTGTGATGGGGTTCCCCTATGACACGATGGTGGGGAATGGTACTGACTATGAAGCCAAGCGCCTGGAGGATCTGGAGGCGGCGCTAAAGAAGCCTGCAATTGGTGACGAGATTTATGCAATCCCCAAGCTCGGTGCCCAGCTCGCCGTCGTGACAGCGGAGCAAAGCCGAGCCAAGGCCATCCTCATCAAGTATGGCTTCAAAGAGGTGGCGAAGTTCAAATCCACCCACGGGAATGGCAAGGATCTTTTCCTCCTGGTAAGGGGGGACACCGTGGAGAAGATCATCAAGAAGAAAAAGAAGGTGCTTTGATGGAGACGACTGTCTTTCCGAGATGTTGTGCGCTCAATATCCTCTCGGGGTTTCCGGCCGATACGTCTATATCCCTGGATGAGTTGTTGGCGCAAATACCCCAGAAAATCAAGGACCATGAAACCGGAGTCTACGGGGTGGGTTATTGTGCCCTATCGGGCTACTCACCATATATCCGGGCGCACGTGCTTGCTGTTTCGGGGAAACAGCTCAAAGCCAAGGCGAAGTTGGAGACCCTGGGATACAGGCTTCTTGGAAGCTGTTTGAGTGCCCACTCATCCAAGGATCCTTACAGTCTTGGCTATTACCGAATTTATCTCATGGGAAAGGGTTTTGACCTTCCCGGAATGGAGCCCAAATGACATCACGAAAATTCATGATGTGTTGTTCAGCGGCGGAGTTGGGAGGTTTGTGGATGGACACCAGTGTCCAGGGTATCTTGGACACACTGATGCCCAACAAGCTCTTGCATATTGCAACCGTAGTGCCCAAGGTACAAGCAGCGGCATTTGATCATTTGAAAGGCGCTGGATTCAAGAGCGTCGGAACATATAAGGGCCGCGACGGACGAGTCCATCTTATGGTAAAGGGTTTGACCAAGCACAACGCTCGGTCAAAACAAGAAGCCCAGTAGTAAGGGGCTTCATTTCGAGCAGCGAAGTGACACCACACAAGTTTGATGCGCAAACGCGCTCCTTGTCCAATGCCACCTCAAAGTAACACTGCGAGATAGTGCGTTAGGTGAGCGCTCCTTCGGGGGCCTGTGCCGTAGTGGGAAGAGGCTACAGGATCGGATTTCACTAGTGGTCCCGTCTTGTATGTTCGCACGAAAAGCTCAACTTTCCCACGATACCCCAAGCGCCTGAGGCATGTTCAGGCTTTAGGGCTTGGTCCAAGGCAGGACGGGGGAAACCCCGTCCTTCTGGTTCCCAGGAGGGGACATGAACGTACCACTTTGGGTACTGAAAGCTTCGTTTAGACCCTATGGGTCAAAGATGCCAGAGAGACCCGTGACATTGAATCCTTATGCGCCGGTGCATGGCTATGGGTCGGTGTGGCATCCCGAATCACTGTGTGCACAGTGCGCCCTGTCTATCAAGGGGACAGATTGGGTGTTTAGGAGTGGAAGTTACGTGCACAGGTTGTGTGAGACAGACTTTGTAAACAAGTCATCTATCAAGCTGGGGCCAAGCACGCTTGAGTCTCCCAGACGTAGCCGTCGAAGGGCCGGGTTTCACAAACAATCCGATGAGCCTGATCCTATACCGGATGGCAATTTGGGGGATTCAGAGTATCGGTTCTGGATTGGCACCGAGCAAAATCCCTCAATGTTCGCAATGTGCCGGGCCTGTCGGTGCTCAGTTTATGGGGAGAAGGACCGGAATGAACACAAGAAAGATGCTCGATATTGGGTGGGCAGTGATGCCTGCACTCAACAACTCATCGAGGTTTATCGACGCTTGCTAGGCAAGAAAGAGTGTGTGATTTGTCACAAGCATACTACATGGAAGAAATGGGGAGTGCCAATCTGTGGCAAGGAGTGTGAGCGCGCATGGAAGTTCAGTCAAGTGTGGCACACAGCGGTGAAGGACACCCTGGACGAGGTTCGGAGGAAGCTGTACGCGGAAGTGGCCACGAATCTAAAGTCTGGTGGCTCCGAAACTTCGGAATCCATGTCAATTCTACCCCCCGATTAACATTGTATGGTTGGGTGTCTTTGCCAGAATGGGAAGTTTGGATTATGAAAGAGGGTAAGCCGGTTAGAACACTTTCTTATGATCCAAATCTAGCCAAGGTGTGGGAGTTGCTTGTGGAAGTGGTGGATGCCCAGTGAAGAACTTCGGAGAGTTTCGGAAGATGGCGAATGATTATCTACCAGAAAAGTTGTTTTCACCAAAGCCATTTCCTGGCCCGTATCCTACGAGGTGGGTTGTTGGATTGAATCATCGAATCCCAAGGACTGATAGAGATGAGACGTTCAGTTACTTTGGCAGGCCTTGCAAGCAGGTTGTCCAACACATACAACCCTTTTTTGCATATGATGCTTATCTTATCTGGACAGAGTTTGACCAGAATGGCGTGATTCAAAAGATTGACTGCGCGCTTCCCTTGATGGATCGTTATCCGGTGGCCCGGTATTGGCAGCCAGAGGGAATTCAATACTATTATCCCTTCAGTCAAGGACTGACCTTGGCAGAGATATGGCTTCGCGAAGTAGTATCCACGCGGATGATTGTTAAACCACGGGCCTATACCTGTTATATGCCGTTTGCGCACAAAGAGGGGGTACAGACGGCATATAATCTAGTGAAAGGACACGAAGAATGGCTTCAAAAGGCAAACATTCAATACAAGTGATTGACTTCGGGAAGCTGAAGCCTCCTGTGAGCAAGGCTGCGCGTTATAAAGCAAAGTGCGTCAATTGTGGCCGGAATCACTATGAGAGCGTGCCATTTTATGGCTTTGTGTGCAAGCCTTGTGGATTCGAGAATGATGGGATCTATTCTGTGGCCGTCCCAACTCAAGCAAGGCCAGGATATCCGATCAAACCGGCAGATGAATTCTAAATGAGTGAATGGATCACAAAACGAGAGGCTTTTTATCGGATGGCTATCCAGCAGGGATTGGCCGGGTCAGAGCAGCTTGATACGGTGTTTCCCCTGGGATATAATGTCCCAGAGCTACGCCTGCGTAAGTGGCTACGACGCTTGATCTGTTCGCCATCGCATCTGCTTAATGGGCGAAGGATCGTGAACAGATTCAAACTGGGGGCAGATCCGGAGTTCATTTTTACTTATCAAGGGGCACGAGTTAATGCCTCAGGGTTGAATCTTAAGCAAGGGCAAGCTTTTGGGGCAGATAACAATGGGCGCCTGACAGAGATTCGACCGTATCCTTCAAGGAGTTCTCTTGATGTAGTGGCCTCAGTTCTGGACACATTGAGGTGGATGGTCATCCTGAAGCCCAAGACAAAGGATCTAGCTTGGGAATCAGGAGCCTTTCTTCAAGACGATGGCTTAGGAGGCCATGTTCACTTTGGACGCAAGAGACCACACCGAGATCAAGAAATTACCGCCCTTGATTGCATTGAGGAACTGCTGTTATCTCTCGGGGCCTATCCAATCAACGATGTTATCCGACGCCGACGCGGAGATGCTCATCGACAAATATATGGTGCTCTCCACGACTTTAGGCTCCAGGCCCATGGTTATGAATACAGGACTTTTCCCAGTTGGCTGGACAGCCCCGAACTGGCGTTCATGACCATTACGTTTGCGAAGCTGGCGGTGCAGAACCCTCTGATTTGTCAAGGGATGCAAGTTTCCACCCAGGCTGTGCTAAATCTTCAAAAGTTGAAGAATCTCCTGGCTTATTATCGAGACATTGACAATGATGCTCGGTTGCTCCTCATCATGCTCAATCAAGGATTGTTCCCTCAACACATTGGAGGGGATTTTCGAGGACGATGGGGCATACCAGTAATGGTGGAAGTTGCCAAAGAACACGGAGTAAGCGTGATCCCTCCGGCGATTAAGCCAAGGCCGGAGACAATCAAGGAACTGACGGAGCATTTCGCCTTTGGGAAACCTTTGGGATTTTCAGGCAAGATGACTCCAACATGGATGCCTTATACTATTCCACCTGGCTACACCATGTGCATAAATAATGTTGTGACGGATCAAGCAAAGGGATTTGGGGAGTTGATTTGGGATCTGTGTGTATCAAAGAACTTCACGATTAACTTCACAGCCGGAGGGGGGCGAGACATTGAAGCGCCAGGACGAGGGGGCATTACTGTCGCGAGCAATATTGCCAAGCTGTTGCCTGAGGGATGGCAACGAACATTGCACGGCGTGAAGATTGGAAAGCAACGGGATAACAGCATTGCGCTGGCCGCGTCCACGCGAGAAGGACCTCAGGCCCGGTTAACGAAGGATATATTGACCAGCGGGGCTTTCCCGATATGGCGGGCCAAGGATCTTCAACCGGATTCCTATGAGCAGTGGGCCAAGCACGCAAAGCCTGCCTCAACAAAGAAACCTGCGGCATCGAGAAGCAAGTTGTTGTATAATACCAGCCCGATTCCGGGTATGGTCTGAGAGAAAGTCCTGGGATGCCAGGAAGGAGCTGACATGTGTGGAATATGCGGCATCAGGCGCTTCGGCCCTGAGCCTATTACTCCGGATCAGATTAATATCATGCTGATCCAGAATGAAAAACGTGGTATGCAAGCCACCGGAGTTGCCCTCCAACAGGCGGATGGGTCAATTCAAGTTTGGAAGAAGGATGAGCCTGCCTGGAGGTTTGTTACACTGCCGGGATTCAAGGAGTTCATTGCGGCGAACTTGCATCCTGAGACCCTTACATTCATTGGGCATACGAGGGCCGCAACGAAAGGACTGCCGTGTTTCGACAAAAACAACCATCCGATGTGGCACGGCGAGACAGCGATGGTCCACAACGGAGTGATTCACAACGACGACGACCTGTTCAAGGAGTTCAAGCTGGAGCGGAGTGCCGAGACCGACTCCGACATCATCCGCGCGATCTTGGATTGGAAGGGGTTCACGCGAGAGGGTCTCACTACCTTGAACCGAATCCGTGGGAGTGCAGCGTTTGCCGCAATTTCCACAAAGTTCCCTGGAAAACTCGTTCTAGCGAGGAGCGGTTCTCCCCTTCAGTTAGCTGCGACTAAGAATCAGCTCCTCTGGAGTAGTGAACGGGAGCCAATCTTCCACGCCCTGCGGGACTATGAAAAGAAGTTCGGCGTCTGGATGCGGCGAAACCTCGTGGAATGTGATATGATGCCGATGAACAATGATTCGGCATATATATTCACAGATCGGCCCGAAGCCGAGGACGGTGTGGAATTTTATCCCGAAGATCCCTCCACCGGAAACTGGATGGAATGGCACCAAGAGTTCAAGAGTGCCATGACCTATACCACCCCGACCTACCGTCCCCACGAGACCTACAATGTCACAAGGATCAAGAACTACGGGGAGACGAAGATTGATATTATTCTTTGCCCCAATACAAAGTGCCGGGCTTGGCTGCCGGTTACTCCGGCCCAATTACAGAACCTGAAGACCGTCCGATGCGGGCAGTGCAAAGGGAAGTTGGCTGCATAGATCCTAGGCGCCGATCACAGGAGGGCCTATGGACTGGTTCCAGTTGAGAAACACGATCATAGCACTCGTGGTGTTGGGGGCGATAATAGAAGTGAGACGAAGACGGAGGATGATGTGATTGAGCTAAGGGCAAACAAGGGGCCAACAGGTCGTCTGTTGAGGCAGTTGTTGCAGCAAAAGGGGCTGCTGGCGCGGCCAGGCCAAGCCCGAGGGGTAGTCAACTATGGACACGGGGGCGGAAGCGAGCTTCCCACACTAAATGCACGCGCGGGGACATTCAACAAATATGTCGAACTTCAAAGGCTTCATGAAAAAGGGGTCCAGACGGTGCCATTTGCCCGTACTCGGGCGGAGCTTAATGGCGTGGCGCTTGCTCGTCGTATTCACCATACACGGGGAACGGATATTGTCGTTGTGCGGGATGGCCAAGCGCATCGTGGTGGTGATTTTTACACTTCGTTGATTCCCAAGAGGAGGGAGTTCAGGGTGTGGGGCTTCCGGCGAAAGCCAATTGCCTGCTACGAGAAGGTCTTGACTTATGCACGGAAGCTTGGACTAAGAGGGAGAAGCCGTGAAATTTGGAACTGGCGAAACGGATACGCGTATAATTTTCTCCATCCTGATGGAGTACCCGCCGCCCTCAAGGCCTTGGGTGCTCAAGCCGTCGACGCATTGGGCCTGGACTTTGGGGCGGTTGACATTATCGAAGGAGAAGGGGGACGTTTATACGTTCTGGAAGTTAATACTGCGCCTGGGGTCGAAGGGCCACGATGGGGACTCACCAGCCTTGTGAACCACATAGCACTGTGGGCCGCAGGCGGATACAAACGGCGCAACGGAGAGGCTAAAGCATGAGTACCAAGGTGCGAGTGATTCTTCAACATGATGGGCATTATGTTGAGGGTCAAAGGGCGATACGGCAGCTCCGGAAGTGCGATGGTTTGTGGGGGAAGAAGATTGATCCCACGCTCAAGGGTCCGGC
>Ga0265357_1000017_pt1 | contig 6633 bp, 8 predicted proteins | sample NZE5metagenome_FD_189081 | JGI IMG/M metagenome (GOLD analysis project Ga0265357, IMG submission 189081) | Rhizosphere microbial communities from Maridalen valley, Oslo, Norway - NZE5 | ecosystem: Host-associated > Plants > Roots > Rhizosphere > Soil | place: Norway: Oslo | collected 2017-09-15
GAGCGAACCTCTGTTGCGGCTGAATCCTTTCCTTGATGTAGGCATAAAGCGCCTTGTTGCAGACGCCAAGATCCGGTTCCTCGCGTCCGATGGAAGCGGTCTGATAAGTCTCTTCCATGACGCCGTAGGTGATGGGTCCGGCGATGCCTCCGGAGTTTCCTCCGAAGTAAGGCACGGAGTTGAGCACTGAGCCGATGACGCCGTTGCGCGGCTGGGTTCCGTAAGACGAGAAGATGGAGCCTTCCCATCCCGGAGTGATTCCGTCGTTGACCGCCTCGATCCATCCGTTGATGTTGTTCGGGCGGTTTCCGACGATACCGGTTCCAGTCGCCTGACCGTGGAGAGACAGGTCCACGGCAGTGATACCGGAGATGGTGTTGATGGCGTTGCGCAGGTCGGTCTCGATCAGCGAGAAGACCGCGAGCTCGCCCTTATTCAGAACCTGAATGTCTTCCTTGTACTCGGGGACGGAAACCTCGTAGTACTTGGGGTCGAACAGCGTCCCGGCGAGAGTCTGCCTCTTGGTAATGTTGAACGATGCTCCACGGGCGTACGCGCCGCCGATCATGGGAGCATAGAGGAAGACGGTCTGCATGAACGCGCCGCCGCCAAAGGGCACAAGAGATTTGGCGCGCAAGTATGCTTCAAAGGGAGTATCGAGAAAATAGTTGTCCTCGATCAAGCGGGGTTGAATTTCTTTAAGCGTTGTGAGGTTCACTTCATCGAGGATCGGATCCGCCATTTTTATCTCCTGTTAAACGTCACTGGATGGTTATATTCTCAGTGACAGGGTGCTTCCCACGAGAAGAGCTCCCTTTAAGATTTGAGAGTGCTTCTCGGAAACGGTATTGCTGATCGATGACATCCTGGGAAACTTTCTTACCCTGCTTTCCCAAAGTCCTTTGAAACGCAAGTGCGACTTCTGCTTGCTCCCTCTTGATAATGAAATACGGCAAGCAATTCTCAAGAATGTGGTTTGCCTGCCTGCATCCTACGACCCAATAAAAACAGGGAGCCCAGTTACCTTTCGGATTTGAGTGGTGATGTTGGCTCGTGTGCACTGAACCACCAAAATTGTCTTTGCACCATTCGATCAGTCGGGGGTCTGTCCCTGTTACTCTGACATCCAGATAAAGATACGGTCGCGGCCAATCTTTGCATTGGCGCTTGGCGATCAAAATACAACCTTCCCCGTCGATGTAAGCCGCCAACCTCGCCCAATCAATTTGTGATACTTGTTTCATTCGTCTGGCCTCCGGGCCAGATTGTACTACGCGACGTGCTCAATTCCATCCTTGTACTTTCCGGAACGAAAAGCGTTTACTGCTGCTTCGACGCCTTCCCCTGGCTTCCGAGCCGGAGGCGCGCCCTTCTCAACCTGCTTTCGTGCCACGTCTAAAATTGCTGAGCCTTGTCTCTCACGGGTGACTTGGCGCGAAGAAAGTTCGGGGTGTTCGGAGAGCAGCTTCGATCGTGCGGATTCGGCGCCGCGGCGTTCCGCGTCTTCTAAATCCTTTTTGCGCTGATTGTCGTCCAGTTCCTTGCGCTTGGCGGAGAGGTGGTACTCGTCCTCGAATACTTCGGAGAGTTTGCGGCCCTTGCTCGCGGCCACGTCGATGAGCTTGTTGTAGTCCACGTCTGGGGCGTCGTCACCGAACAGCTTGCGGTAGTCCTTCTCCAGCCGATTCATGATCGGAATCAGCTTCGCCATCTCCACGCCTTCGCGCCGGAACTTGTTATTGAATTCGTCCTGGGAAACCCACTTGCCGGTTTCGGGGTCGCGCACGGCGGGTTCCTTCCTGGTGCGAGTTTCGTTCGGTCGGGCGGTGACCAAATCTTTGATCTTGTCTTCGGAGATGCCTTCTTCTTGTGCGATGGCTTTGATTCTGGCCTGTACTGCTGCGAGTCTGTCTTCGGCTTCCTCGCGCGCCTGCGCGATGGCGGCTTCAGCCTCTTTTTCCTTCTTCGTCTTCCATTCACCGAGACTTGCGTGGAACTGGTCTTCTTTGGCGATACGTTCCTGGAGTTCCTTCTCGCTCTTGGCCTTCTCTGCTTGGAGAGCGTTGAGTTTGGCCGAGTAGTCGGACTGTCTCAAAACATTGTCTCCAAACTTATTGAGCACCTTTTCGTCGCTGCCCATGGCATCTAGGATGGCCTTGGCTTTGTCGGCCGGCAGATCCAGATCCTTCACGAAGGCTTCGAGTTCTTTTTGCGTGTACGCCATTTCCCTCTCCCTTCCACCTTACCTTTCGGTTTCCGGTGGGTTGCGGTTTAGCCTTCCCCTCGCGGGGTTCCGGCTGGTTTCACTTATTATTCGCGTTCCGCGTGGAACGTTTACTCTATCCTGCTGGTGCTGCACCACTTTGCTTCTGTTTCATGTTACTGAGAACTTTTTGCATGGCCTCGATCAGCTTGTCCTGCGCGCCCTTGAACTCTTTTGCGCCTGCCGGGAACTGCCGCGCCAAGTCTTCGATTCCGGTGGAAACCTGCTTTACTGCGGAGACAAGGCCCTTACTCTGCTCCTGCTGGTCCGGCATGGCCGAGGGCTGCGACTCGGGCTGAATACCCGGTGAACCCTGTTGCGAAGCATCCTCCCGATCGGGAGGCGCGTCGGCCAGTGCTGGATTGGAAGCCATTACCGCCTGCGTCCCCCGGACTTTACAAGCTGATTGTGGAATGGAGTGGACATGCTGGTTTTCTTGCCGCGCATTCTGCCGCCACGTCGTCGCGCCATGTTATCTCCCCTTCCTGTAGCCGAAACCTTTGGGCTGCCGCGCGGTCCTATGCCCGGTCATTCCCTTGCGCCCTACTCCGCGACCGCCGACCCGGTGCATTTTTCGCGTGATGCCCTTGCGCATTCTCATGATTGCCTCGCTAGGAAAAATTGGGGAGCGGACTTTTTGGGGCTCGCTCCCCCGTTCTGTTACCCGTCAGGGGAGCCGTTACCCGCCGGAGCGGGAGGCTCTCAGACGGGGGAGATTAGCGGCGCTTTCCGCCGTGCTTTTTGCGGCCGCGACCGCGCTTGTTGGCAGTCTCGACATTTCCGAACAATTCACTGTTCATGTTCTTCATGGCTTCCTCCTTTTCGGTTCCCCGAAAAATAAAAAAGGCCGACTCCATTTCTGGAATCGGCCTCGATCACGAAATTTCCGCTCGGTGAGCCTAACGCACGGATTTTGAGTCCTACGGAGACATCCTGTCAAGAACTATTCGCTGCTGTGTTGTTTCCGGAACCCTCTCGCGCCACTTCACCGAAACGACCGTACCCTGTGAGACGTTCAAAATCATCTGTCCGGTCGCGTGAGACTGCATGACCATGCGGATTGCGGTCAGCGGTTCGTTGCGGAATTCGGTCTCTACAAATTCGTTTTTCATCGAGGGCTCTCGGAAACTGTCGTGCGCTGGCCTCCATCTTTTGAAACGCCTTTAGGTGGGGTTTGGCCCGATGGATGTCTTCCTTTTTGTGGTTGCTGCGGAGCCAGTTTCGCCATCACTTCCTTAAACATTATCCAGCGTCCGAAAACATCGCTCGGAATATCGGACTTGGGAACGTCCAGAATTTTAGCCAGTGATTCCGGTACGCCGAAGTTCGGGATGTCCAAGACTTCCGCCATGCTCCAAGGGTCCAGCGGGAACTGCGCTTTCCACATCTGGAGATACAGCATTTTCTTGGTGATTTGCGTGATCTGGTGCATGGAGTTCGGCGTGATGTGGAAATAGAAACTGTTAAGATGAGCCTTTGCTCGGTGAACGATGTCCTCGCGGGAAAGAGTAGTTGGCTTCATCTTACCCTGTTTGATGAGTTCAAATTCATCGGGGGTGTGCGACGGAATCATGTTCATGGGGTCGAAGTCGTAGTCTTCTTCCGAAGCCCCGTCCTTGCCGAGAACCTGCACGCGGCGTTTCATGGTGTAGTGCTGTAAGGCGTCGCCTTTCCAGAGTTCACCGACCTGCACCATGGAGCGTTCCATTCCGCGCGACATATCGGTAACCAGAGGACCGGAGAGTTCCATCAGCTTTTCCATGGAGTCGCCGGCGGGAACCTGCTTGGCTTTTGCCAGGGCTTGAATATCGCGGGTGCCCAACAGGAAATGGATGTACTCGTGGAGCTTGTCCGGCCAAGTCCAGGCCTGCGCATCGACACTGTAATACTCGGGCGGGATGATCGGAACGATAGGCTTCTCGTTCTGCTGCATGTTTATTTTTACGCGCTGTCCTGGTTTGCGGGGATTGATGCGGTCCATCAGTCCTTGCGAAAGGGAACTATCGTCGAAGGCCAGCGGAGAATCCAGTTTTACGTTTACCGTGTCGTCCAGCGCGCGCAACACGCGGTCGGCGCCCTGCTGCAAAGAAGCCCCGTCTCTGACTGCGGAATATCCCAGAAAGTCCCACGGCCAGTCATCAATGGTAAAAGGTACTCCGGGGAATCTTCCATGCCAGCTCGTCGCCGTGCCGTCGTAGAGGATTCCTTGCTTGGTCCATTTCACCAGTCGGCGGATGGGAAACATCTTGGAGTCTTCGCGGGTTGCTTTGCGAAGTAGAGCGTGCCCTTCTTTGTCGAATGTTCCGGTCTCGATGTCCGAGCCGTAAACCGGGACGATGTATTCCCAGTTGGTACCCTGTCCCATGATTATTTCTTGGTTCGTGGTGTTGATGCTCTGGTCTAAAACGTAGGTGCGGTAAATCTGTACGGTAGGAAACGGAGAGTCCGGTTTTTCTTTCCCTGTGCCGGGACCGAAAGCGTTGAGCAAGGGAGACAGAAACCTTTGAACTCGACGGGTTCCTTTCCTCATCCATGTCGGCGTCGAACGATCGACGGAAAGATATTCTAGGTGTAGCGGAAATTCCATCATGGCCTGCTGGATGGGCATCTCATCGCAGATGGTCATGGAGTAGGCTTTCTGGCAGTCTTTATCTTTCGGAAGTCCGTAGGGCAGAACGTCTCGGGGACCGTACCATTTCACTGCGATGTCTCCGCGTCCACCGGACACTGAATTGTCCCAGCCGACCACGGCCCATCCGAGACCGCAAGCCATCGCGTACTGAAGAACAGAACGGAACGCTCCATAGGTATTCGATTGCAGATACCACGCAAGGAGCATGTCGTTTAGTATTTTGGCTTGTTTCTGGAACTGGTCGTTCTCGGTCTTGAATCCCCACAGCGGCCGCATATTGGAAAGGGTAGCGACGTTCTCGCGGATGTCGCGCTTCAGGACATTGGCGGAAATCTGGCTCATGGACTTCGGTATCCGCGGGTCCACGGAACCGGAAATAATATCCACGGCCTTGTCGATGTCGGCCCAAGAGCGTTGGGCCTTAATGAAGTTCTCGCCCTCTTGGGACATCTCGGTGAGGAAGCCTAGCTTGTGGGAGTCCGCGGAATCCAGCGGGGGCATGATGTACTTATTGAGTGAGGAGAGAATCGGCACTTAGACTCTTTTCCGCTGCCAATTCGTCTCGGCGTCGCGGTGATGTTCCCGGTTCGGTTGGTCGAAGGCCAATATTTGCACATGGAAACCGCAATCGGTAGGCTTTCTTTTTCGATTGTTGTTTCGGTCAATGGCGAACTGGGCGAAGGCGCGTCCTTGCGGAGACATATTTCTCATAGCTTGGCGTAAGTCGGAGCGATTCTTTTCCTGCACTTCCTTGAATATTTTCTCCTCGCGGTCGTTGTGCCGCTCCGCTTCATTGCGGAGCTTGTGGTTCATCTCGCGCTCGAACTGCTCGACTTCCCGGACGCTTTTGAGTTCTTTTCGGTGGAATCCTTTGGGGCATTTGGCGTCGCGGTGTCCGGGAAATCTAACTTCACCCGATGGCCCAACCTGCACTACGATTCCAACCTCGAAGGTTCCTCGTCCTTGGCTGGGAAGAAGCACCTGGTCTGCAAATAAATCGCAGCCTTTTGTGGTGCATTTCATTTTGTCGTCCCAGCGAGACAGGGGAAGGGAGACTTCAAAGATTCCGTGCTTGCTGCATTCGTAAGAATAAAGTGGGATTGGAGTCACTCCTTTGCGAGTAGATGTTGACCTGCCTTACTTACTCTAATCGAACCGTCAGAGTTGCGCACATTTTTCCATCCAGCCAACTTGAAGCAATAACCCGGATTAGAACTTAAAATCTTGGCGGGGTCAACATAAGTGAACATGCGGTTGGGTCCCCACTTATCAAGGGCCATCCTCTCGGCTTCTAGGATTATCTCGCTGGATTTGCGGGGAGATTCATTTCTGAATATCGCGCAGTTATATCCCAGTTGCGCGTCCATCCTCTTGTCCTCGTCGCACCAGAGCCAACCAAATAGAACAGTGCCCTCCGAGTTTCTGAGGACAAGCTTTCTCCCGCTGTAAAGGAATTGGCGGGCTCCTACCGTCCTGCGGGAGTAATGCCTGTCTGCAAGAAAAGACATCTCGGCGTCGAAATGGTTCGTCCTAACGAGTCCTTCTGAAAATGGGAGAAGCATTAGTAGTCCTCATTGAACATTTCGACATCCATCGAAAGGGGCTGCCCTTCACCTTCACTGTCTGTCCCCTGCCATCCAGGTGACCACACGGGATCGGTGTTGAACTCCGAACGCTCAATCAGTTTCTTCGGAGACATCCGCAACTTATTTCCGCGAATCTCGTTGATGTGCATGGA
>Ga0265357_1000019_pt1 | contig 6222 bp, 10 predicted proteins | sample NZE5metagenome_FD_189081 | JGI IMG/M metagenome (GOLD analysis project Ga0265357, IMG submission 189081) | Rhizosphere microbial communities from Maridalen valley, Oslo, Norway - NZE5 | ecosystem: Host-associated > Plants > Roots > Rhizosphere > Soil | place: Norway: Oslo | collected 2017-09-15
GTCTTGAAGCTGTTCGGTGCGGATACGGGCATACTCTTCCATGCCATCATCGGCGTTACCGATCTCTTCGATAGAGCGCGCAACGGCGGCTTGGTTGCCACGCCGAAGCGGAGTGATCGGTGCGGGCGGTGGAGGAATAGGGGCCGGCGGTGAAGTTACTGCCTCCGCAACTGCTGGTGCAGGTGGGGCAGCAACGGCCGCAAAGACCTTGCCAAGTTCGATCAATTGGCGCTGAGCATCAGGAACGGGTTGACCCGCAAGTGGATGGCCTTGGGGAAATACCTGTCCAGGAACAACCATCGCCGCGATTTTACGCGCAAGTTCCGGATTCTTGCCGAGGTGGTACGCTACGGCAGGACCGTCTTCGGACTGTTTGATCGCGGCGGCTACTGGAAATGAAATAGGAAGATCAGCAGCGCCAACGACTTCGTTGAAATCTGGGTGCAGTTCGACGATCGTGTTCACTCGCGCCTGATACGTGTTTTCGATTTCCTGTTCGCGCTGAGCTATGGTCTGCTGTTGTGTCGCACGTTCGGTAGCTTCACGTTCCGCGCGTTGATGCTGTTCCTGTTCGGCTTGCGAGACTTGGATATCGCGTTTGATCCTCCAAGCACTACGTTCAGCGGCCCACGCTAGAAGCGCTTCGTCGTAGGTATCCGGCGCATCGAAGTTTTCGCGCTGTGGGCGCGGAGTCGTCGGCTCCGGATCAAGAACTGGAGGAGGCGTCGGTGGAAGTGTAGGAGGCGCGGCATCCTGAGGCTTCGGCACACGCCCAAGCATTTCCTCAACCAGCCGTTCGGCTAGTTCGGCCCGCGCCTTCTCCGATTCCACCAACGCTTCCGCCGCGCGCCGGGCAGCGGTCAGATCGTTGATCCGTTCCTGAAGAGTTGGGCGTCCGTGCCGTTGCGTTGGCTCTGACGCTGTGGGCTCGACGACCGTAGGTTCTGCCGCAGGCTCCGCATCAGCGTCTGGCGCCGGTTCAACGGGATCAGCAGAAATAAGCGGTTCGGCAGGCTCCGGTGCGGGTGGCGCATCAGGATCAGCAAGTGCGTTTACATCTGCCGTGCTCGCCGACACAGGAGGGGCGGGCGGAGCAAGCACTGTATCCGACGCAGGAGCATCGAATGTCGGCATATCAGAAGTCGTGGACAGTGCCGGTCCAGAACGTGGAGTCAAAATATCAGCGGTAATTTCAGCCATATTAGTCCTCAAACTCAGGATTCTCTAAAGCGTCAACGCGCGCCCTAACTTCGCGAACGCGCCTCTCGACACTCTCCATTTTACGCATTGCTAGAGTGTATTTATGATTCCAGGAAGCAATTTCTTTTTGCAGAGATTCACTTGCCTTTGCCAACATGAAGTCGCCTGAAGACGATGAACCTGGCCGCTCATAACCCTTGGCCCTGTACTCTTCCTCTTGCTCAAGCGTATTTACTAAAACAGGCGGTAACTTACAGATTTCCGCCGTGTAAAATCCACCAGCGCGTTCTACCGCAGACTGTGGATGCTCAAGCCACATCGGATATTCCTGAAACTCTACCGGCCCCTTAGGAACAAGCGCTCTCACATACGAAAACGTCGCCTCGAAATGGGCAAGTTTTTCGTCTAGGGTCTTTACAATTAATGATTCTGCGTCGTCAACTGCCCCGCTAAGCCACTTCATACAACCACCTCAGTATCAGTTTTCACAATCTTGTTATCTATTAATTTATATTCTCTAATCTCGTTCACAACATGAAACGTCATCTCAACAGCGACTTTTGCCGCCCATACCGTAGTAATTTCACCTGGCGTCACCGCGATTAGTCCTTGGAGCATACGCGCGGACATTTCACTTGCCAAGCGGATCGTCTCTGGACCAAGAGGATACGCAGGAGAGGAACCACGATCGACGGTCGAAAGTCCCTGCTGAGCGATAGCGGGTTCGTCAACCATTATACAGCAGCCTGCGCTACGGGAGCGGAGGCCGTGTCATTGGCAGCGTTATTATTCTTCATCATTGACTCTATAAGAGAATGTAATGTTTCTATTCGAGAAATCAAATGGGTGTTCGCGCTGGAATCTGCTTTCTGCATAATTCCTAGCACCGATGATTCAAATTTTAGTTCAGCAGCATGATCTCTCGACTGCCTATCCGCAGTCTGGTCAGCCAAAGCCTTTGTGAGAACTACTTTTTCTTGAGCCGCCTGCTGCAATTGCTGTTGCATGCCCATTAACACAGCCTGAACCTGCGGTGGAATATCCTTCATATCCGGCGCCACAAGACCGGGATGAAGCTGAGCGACTAACTTAGATAAGCGTGTTGTGAATTCTTCTGCACCCGGCCAGTCCTGATTTCGGGATACCAAGTCCATTATTGCCGTACCGACTTGCGGAGCGGCGGGCGTCATAGCACGCACAAAGTCCATCATGCTTTCGGCTGCTTCTACTCGTTTGGTGGCATATGACGGACCAATCGTCACCGTAACACCGTATTCTCCATAAGTCGGGTTAAAGACACTCACTGTCTTCCCCGTTTGTTGATCTTTTTCCTGTCCCATCGGTTTGGCTGCTGACGGATCGATAATTATCCTTTCCTCGGCATCGTTTTCACGAAGAATGGTCTCGACTCGTCGCTGATTATAAATCTTTGGAATCAGATCAACTAAAATTACCCCAGTATGACGAAGAGATCGGGCAAGATTGTCTACAAGATGAAAAGACCCAAGTTCTCCTATCTTCCTAAGCTCTCGCAGCGCTCTACCGCTCTCGTCATACATCCTCTCTTTGGGAGTAGCGTCAAATCTAATGCCCGTAGTCGCCATCAAATCTTGTGATGCGACTTGCTCCGCCTGCATGATCCCAGCCGGCGGTCCCGTCATGGGTTGCCGCTGCGGTGGGGGTAGCGGCGTTCCATTTAAGTCTGTCGGTTTATACTCCAGGTACGGATTGGATTTCGTATTAGCAGTTTTCCATTGCTGTTCGTGACCTTCAAATTGTCCTTCCGCCCCTACAAACGGCGCTTTTGGCTGAAGCGCTATAACTTCAGTCATCAAGGTCACCCAGTAATTATAGATTCTCTGTGGTTCCTTTGCCGCGCGAATAATTCCAGAAAGAGTTACCTTTCCTTCTATATCTATTTCATCTCCTATTAATTTTATAACTGGAATCCACTTGCCAGCCCATAACTTGTGTTCCAAAACCTCAACGGCGGTCAGCTTGTACCAATGAACGATCGGAAAATCCGCATCGCGCTCTTCATCAATTTCAAATTTGTCTAAAACTTCTTTGGATACATCATCTTTCCATCCAATAAATCCGTTAGATAGCTTTACTAGAGCGCGTTTTTCATTTTCTATCTCGAAATATTCAGCAATCCGCACCTCATCCTTGGTAATCCAACTCTTCATGCTGTCGCCGATGCCAGATTGCGTCCATGACATCTGCTGTGCGCCGGGGTAATCCTCCTTGAACTCACTGCGAGGAAGCATTTCCGAGATAAAAGACCATTTTTGGTCTGATCCATCGGGCTCTTGATGAGTAGGGTCCATGTAAACCGTGAATTGATTGCGGATACGCTTGATCGTAATGACCTGATTGAAGCTATTCGGGCGCTCAAATTCGGTAATTACACGCCAGTAACCCCATCCGCCACGTGCGGTCTGTGAAAATGCGGTATCGTAGGCAATATCAGCCACAGATTTACGTTCGATCTCCCGAATCATACCAGAATACATTTTGGCTACTTCAGGATCGCCCTTATCTCCTACTGGAGAAACGTTGATAGCAGGACGATTCTGACGAACATCATTGGTAATCTGATGAATAAAGGTAGGAAGCTTGTTGATCGTCAAGCACGGGCGCTGATCAAAGTTGCGTTGCGCTTGAACATCGGCAGGCCACTGGTCGCCTTTATAGAACTTTAGATCATCTAACGCCGCTTTGCGATTGTCGCCCTCTGCCTGAATAGCCCTATCCATGTTCTTTCGCGCACGCTCAAGGACATCCTGCTCCTTAGTCTTGTCCAAACCGAGACGCGTGTCTTCCTTATCTCGCTTGCTTCCCTTGCCGCCAGATATATTGGTGGGGGAAACCTTATTCATTGCCGAGTCTACGGGCGGCAAACGGATAGCACCGTCGTCTGGGGCGCGATCTGGATTATCAGCCATCAGACACAACTCGCAATTCTACAGGTTCCTTCGGTCCAAAATCATCGGCGCATGCCTCTGACCCAGGCCACATATAGGTCTCTCCACTGATGCCTTTGTTGCCTTATCAGCCACGTTCAGCATACCAGAGACATTGACGCGCCGACTTTTTGGCTTCGATCGATAATATTCAACTCAGCAAATAGAAAATTGTAATACTGCATATTGAATTCTAGGTCTTGCGTAATCTGATTCGGCTCGTGAATTCCTATGTTCAAAACCAATAATGGAATGTTTTGACTGTAATTATAAGGTGTAAGGGCGGTCTGTGCCCACAACGCGGCTTGCGCAAACGAAGAGGCTGGCCCGTTCAGCGAGAACGTCACGCGGCCTCGGCGTGGATTTCCCTGAGGTACAACCTGGACCGGAGCAGGCGCATTCGACGCATTAGACGGTACAGTTTGATTCGTCATCAATGCGTATGTCGTCATCGCTCAGTACGTCATGGTCAACGTCGCCGTAGCCCCTGGTGCTAGGCTCATCATCTCAGCCTTGAAATACTGCGCACCATCGTTTCCACTGGCCGCCGGTTCAAGTGGGATGCTATGGATGCGCGTGCCCTGCGTAGTACTCCCCGTACCAGTCGGGGCTTCATAGATCGTGAACTGACCGGGATAGCTAACGCCATCTGGTCCCCAATTCACAGCAGCAGCACCCCATCCTGTAGACGGAGTAATCACCAGCGTAAATTCTACGTGGCTTACAAGCCCGCCTGTGTTCACGATCGGATTGGCTGGATTAGCAGGTCCAGCCTGATTTTGTGGCGCGGGAACGCTCGTGAAAAGAGTCGCCGTAGTCATATCAGATTCTCCAATCCTTACGACTCTCGTCCATCATACGTTTGCTCTGCTCGTTCGGCTTCACCATCGTCTTCTGCTTAGCGGGACGCCCAGTCTTGCTTTCGCCCTTGGCTAGAAACGATGGGGCCATTTTGCCGCCAGCGCGACCAGTCTTGCCCCCTGATCCCATAGGCGGCTTCATTTCACGATTCTGCGTCGTCTTCTTCACGGTCTTATCCTCTTATCATGCCTTCTTCGGTAAACTCGACTTTGGCGGCATCTTCACCGTAGGCGGTTTCTTAGGTTTTGGATTCTGAAACTTGAGCGGTTTGTATTCCTTCGCCATCTTACTTCTTCCTCGCAGGAGCCCTACCTTTAGCAGTAGCTTTATTTCCCCGCATTAAACCAACCTTGTTTAAAGTGCCGTATATCGCGCTCTTATTGCTGCCATACTCGCGTTTCAATTTATCTTCAACATCAGCAATGGCAGTCTTGCGGCCACTGCGGGTTTCGCGAGGCATCTACTTTCCTTTCACGCGACTCAGTCTCGGATTCGCCTTCTTAGCTGCGGGGGAAGAACGACGTGTAGAAGCAGCAAGGATAGCGTCTGCCCGATCTTTAGAAACCCCCATGCGTTTTGAAATGCCTGTCGCCGCCTTGGCAAACCCAGGATGAGCCTTAGACTTCATTACTAGCTACTCCCAAGTCTCAGCATCTTCACCGTAATAGGACTCCCAATCGCCAACCACTTCGCCAGGATCATCGCCACGGTCAATCGCGTCTTGGATCATCTCAAGCACTCGTTCACGAACGTCCCTATACTTTTTGGTAGAATTGTCAATAGGGACCACCTTGAAAAACTCTGACCCGTGATCGTCAACCATGCTGATTCTTACAGCATCACAGCCTAAAATGACCGACCAGAACTTATACTCCGCAAACGTAGCCATTTACTTTTTCGCGGGAGATCGTCCGACTACTCGCTTCAAATCGCTCGCCAATGTGCGGACATCCTGCATGAGTTTTAGGGCTTTGCGGATTTGCTCCGCACGGGTCAGGACACGCATTGCGTCCTCTACCTCATAACGGCGCTGTTCTTTTGCCACACCGACAGCAATTGTGTCTTTTGTCTTCATAATCATTTCCCCCTAGAAATCATCTGCCGCGCTACATCTGGCGGCACAATCAAGACATGACCTAGTTTTGGTTTGAACTGCTTCGGCGGCAACCCGCTACGAGGCTGGGAGATGAACCGA
>Ga0265357_1000021_pt1 | contig 6032 bp, 5 predicted proteins | sample NZE5metagenome_FD_189081 | JGI IMG/M metagenome (GOLD analysis project Ga0265357, IMG submission 189081) | Rhizosphere microbial communities from Maridalen valley, Oslo, Norway - NZE5 | ecosystem: Host-associated > Plants > Roots > Rhizosphere > Soil | place: Norway: Oslo | collected 2017-09-15
TTTTCGACATGGATGCAGTCTTGGCCTCTGGCCGAACCGCCAAAAAGTTATATCTTGTTCTCGGGGATGAGCATGCTGGGTGCAGCGCTGGGCCGTTCGACTTGGTTCTCGCTAGACGTACATACAGTGTATCCCCTTATGAACCTCCTACTGATTGGACCGTCGGGGATTGGGAAATCTACCGCGCTGAGAGATATGGCAGTGAATTGGCTGATCCAGCCCCTACCAGACAACGCGATGAAACCAAACGTCCTATCAGGGAAGATGACAAAGGAAGCACTCCATCAAGATTTGATGGTCCAACCAAAGTCGATCATAATGGCGAGCGAGCTGGCCAATCTGTTCAGCAAGGAGAAATACCAGGAAGGAATGTTACCATACGTTACGGATCTCCTGGACTTAGCGCCGACTCGTATTCGGACGAAAGGGGACAACAGCCAAGTTATACAAAGGCCCGAATGCTGCATCGTTGGTGGTTCAACGAAGGCGTGGCTGCAAGATATGTTACCGAATACGGCGGGAGAGGGTGGGTTCTTGCCCCGATTCCTGATCGTGAAGGAGGATTACAAAGCCCAGAGAGTAGCGAATCCTCGGAAGCACATGTCGGAAAAACAGCGCTCGGCATTAGATCAGCATCGGACAGTGATGCAGTACGAGTTCCACCGATTGATGAGAATGTCCGAAGGACCCGTTGATTTCGAAGACTATGATGCCTCAGACACTTATGAATACTGGTATCAAACTTATCAGCCAGACACTGGGGCTTTGGCTCCGTTTGCTGCTCGCGCTGGTGCTCATATCCTTCGGATGGCGTTATTGTTGGCCGTTAGCTGTGGGAGGGATAGTATACGGGTTGATGACGTACTTTGCGCTATACAGCTATATATGTATACTGCAACCAAGCTCCAAGAAGTCATCGTGCCAATGTCCCCCCAAGGAAAACTCTTGATGAAGGTTCTGGACATAATCGGTGAGCAAGGGATGAGTGATGTTCAAATAAGAAGGGCAATGAGGAATCATTGTGGGGCGGATGATACTGATAGGATCATAAACAACTTGTTGAAGTCCAAGGAGATCAGGATCGCTGATGGAATCTTTCACCGAACGAGTGTCTAAGGGTAATGTGGATAAGTTGGCCATCATCCTTACTAATCAGGATGACGACGTAGTCAAAATCCACGTAATGGTCAAGTTGATTGGTGAACGCTTTGCCTACGAGGCGGTATTCAAGAGTTCCCTGGATATCATGGATCCTGATTCATCCACACTTGATCACTTCTTCCGCGAGGCGAAGAAACGTATGCGCGAGGTACTAGAGGGCAAGAAAGAATTAAACGCAATTATAACCTAGGAGCCTATGCCAAATAAAATAAAGCGATACGTGGTTGGAGCTGATCTTCATTTTCCCAAGATCTCCAAGCCAACTGTAGAAGCATTCTTTGATGTGATTAAAGATATTAAACCGGATGGGGTGATCCTGCAAGGGGATCAGTTCGACAATGAAGAGATCAGTCATCACAATGCAAACAAGCCCCTCTACAAGGAACGCCGTTCGTTCCTAAAGAATCAGGAGGCCTTTGATGATGAGTTCCTTACACCTCTTGAGAACATGACTTCAGATTTTTGTGAACTCATATGGATTATTGGAAATCACGATGACTGGGAGTTTCAATTTGTTGAATCGCATCCAGAGCTTGAGGGAGTGGTGGATCGAGTGGCGGCGCTGCACTTGGTGGATCGAGGGTGGGAGATTGTCCCCTTGGGACACGCCAAGAAGATTGGAGAATTGAATGTCATTCATGGGGAGATCCTCACTGGAATTGGAAACCAAGCAGGAATGTATCCGGGACGAAAGGCTGTTGAGATTTATGGAAGCAATGTTCTCGCAGCCCATACCCATGCCCCCCAGTCATTCTCCAAGATTAGTCCTGTGGAAGTCAAGAAGAAGTATATGGGATGGATTGCACCAATACTTGGCGCAACTAATCCAGGATATTTAAGGAACCGGCCCACGGCATGGCTTAATGGTTTTACGATTGTAGAGGTTAGAGAGAAGGGATTGTTCAACTTGTATCCGGTGATTGTTGTTGATGGGGAGTGTTCGTATGGGGGGAAAATCTACGGAGGGTAGATGAATATATATTTGGCTGCATCTTTCAAACTAAAGGATGAGCTTCGTGAATATGCTAAGGAACTTCGACGCCTTGGCCATGAAGTAACGTCTCGTTGGTTACGAGAGCGCGCGCATCCTAAAACTCAGATGAAACCAACTGATGACTACGGGGAGCATGCTTTGCGCGATCTAGAAGATATTGACCGTTCAGATCTGTTTGTGATATTCAATGTTGATCCCCGGAAAAATATCAAGCGAGGTGGCAAACACTTTGAAGCAGGTTATGCATATGCAAGCCGAATCCCTATCATCGTTATTGGTCCCAACGAAAATATCTTCTATTGCCTACGAACCATCACCAAATACAAATCCTGGGAGGACTTTATTGGAGACCGATCCGAATGGAATTGGGAGGAACCAGCCCGGCGCGAAGCTTGATGCGGGCAAAGTTCCGGTGCTTAGAGGAGCACTTCAATACTTTCCAAGAGCTATCAAAGAGCTGGCAAAGATTTCCGAGGTAGGCTCAAAAAAGTATTCTTGGAAGGGATGGGAGAAAGTGCCGGATGGAATAAATAGGTATGGTGACGCATTAGCTAGGCATCTCTTGGCAGAAGAAATTGAGGGACCGATTGACGCAGATACCCAATGTCTCCATGCTGCCCAGGTAGCATGGAATGCGATGGCAAGATTGGAATTGATCTTAAGAAACGCATCTTAATCTCTTGGCAGAAACAAAAAAGCCCCGGTTTTATCCGGGGCTTTCTTATTGCACGTTCCTGCTATTTTAGACGCTTGCGTTCACCTGTGTATTGATACTTGTTCTCTTTGCGCGCGAAGGGTCGAAAGGGATTGAAGTCCAAAGGAACCAGATCATTCCATTGCATCCATCTGAACCATGCCGAGCCTACAGAATAGAATCTATAAGGGGCCGTAGTCTTAGTTGTCTTGATAATCCACGCGATGTAGGCTTCAACATCACTTCGAAGAATGTCAGTGGGTTCTTTGTCTGGGCCAAAGAATTTGACCATTCGATCAAGGATGCGACTGTAATTTAACCATGTCTGCCTATTACGAAGGCTTAACTCATATGGAGCTTGACACTTGATCAATGTAACAGGCGGCTCGATCACTACCTTGCCATCTTTAAGTTCCATAGGAAAAAGGGGCCGCCACTCCCGACCCCATGCGGAGACCTAGTAAAGTCTCGTCATAGATTTAGACCCCGGCAGGACTGTAAAGGTAACATCTATTTGCCAAGTTCTTCGAGTTTGCGTTCGGCTTCTTCTTGCTGTTCGGGGAGGAGCTTGGGGAGGGTGTCCAATTTAAGAAGGGGAAAGAGCTGAGCTTTCTCCTCGGGCTTAGCATACTTGGATAGGATATCTAGTTGATTGGTCAGGGGGATGGATTTGAATTCCCGCTGGAACGGAGACAGATGATCCTCAGACTCGTCTATCAGCTTCATTGCGTCATCACCAGTTATACGGCCTGTGGCCAAGGCTCGGCCTAGACCCTCACCATCGAACTTCCCGTGGTCCATTTGATACCGAAGCTGATACATGGTTTGGCGGCGGGTGAACTCGGCAGTGGTTCGAGGGCCAATAGCCCACTGGCGCTTGGCGTAGTCGAAGGTTTCTTGCTCGGCCTTGGTCTGGCCTACCCACTTGGGAGCAGGGAAGAAGCCCGCTTCGCCCGCAGCAAAGTGCTCGGCTGTACTGCGCCAGTCACCAGCAGACTTGTCATACTGTTGTAAGCCACTTTGAAAAGGCAGAGGAATGTTGTGCAGGGTGAGATACTTGCCTAGCTCGGCAGCCTGCTGAACAGGGGTATCGCCCTTGTGCCGGATCTCCGTGCCATAGTAATCTTGGTTGGTCCACATCTCATATGTTTGTTGCATCAGAGGATGGATCTTATTGAGGAAGCTGTCTCCCTGACGTTCGCTTTGGTTCAAGGAACGGATGGCAGAGAAGGCTTCCTTGTGGTAACCTGGCAGGGAGATCTTGGCTCCCTCAGGACCTGGGTAGAAATAATCTTCCAGCTTCTGTGGAGCCGCACCAGTCATGCCATAGTGCATGATAGCGCCCATGGTCCCGACAACCATCGGGAGGGCCATGACATAAGCGGCTTTGGCGGAGAGATCTGTGGGCTTGCCGCCCAGGGCCTGGGCTGCCTTACCTACGCCGAACTTGCCAACATCCAAGGTACCACCGAAGAGTTCGGACAAAGTTCCCCAGTTCCATCCGACGGATCGCACCGTTAATTGGGCCAGGTCCCTGGCGGTCTTATTCCAGAACCGATTGTCATATCTAAGCAGACCAAAACGATTGTCTACAGAATCCCAGGTTCGCCCAACCTCAGTGCGGATCTGATCGGGGCTGGCCCCCTTAGACAGGAGACTATCATACTGCTCCATGGCCATTTTGGTGAAGGCGCCCATCTTTAGATTGGGAACATAGTTCTGCATCAACCACTTAGAGGAAAACTCCGCCAGGGCAGGTAACCCCGTTTTTAGCGAGGATACTACGTCTCCGTCCTTGAATGCCTTCTTGAAGGCAGCCGTCCGCTGACCTTCCTGGAGGAGGTTCTGAGAACCTATCCCACCACCCACATCCTCCATTAGATCAGCATACTTGCCCAGGAAGGGATAGGTGCCAGGGACGGTCCACTCTTCTCGCATCATGTTGCCGAGGCGGTAGGTGTCGATCGAGGAGGGGACGATGCTCAAGCCCTTCATCATGGAACCAAAGCCCTTCATGGGCTTGCCATAGTTGAACATCTGCTGGAGGCCCAGGGCGACATCACTAGTGGCCGCACCAGCAACGGAGGTAAAGGTAAAGTGGAAACCACTGAAGCCAAGCTGGATCATGTTCTGGGTGTCGGCCAGGTTTCGGAGGGGATCATATATTGCGTTGCCCCTCAGCCCGGGTTTCATCCACCGATTAAAGATCTTGGCGATGTCTGGGTGAGCCCAGTAGTTGCCGTATTCCACCAAACCCCCCTGGCCGGGGACTCGTGGCTTGAATATAGAGTCATCAATCATCCGCCAGCCCTGGGGACGGGTTGCCCCGACCTTGGCCCACTGGACTAGACTCTTGTCTTTGAACTCCTCGAAGGCCTTGTGGGCGCTGATGTACTTGACGATCTGGTTCATCACCAGCATCTGCATCTTGACAGGGTTGTTGGTAACGGGCTCTGCCCCGTGGCCGATGCTCTCATCAATCCAATCATTAACACGCGACCTGGTGAAGGCCTTGCCTCCTTCAAAGGGTTGCTTAGAAAGGATCATGCTTTGAGCCGTCAACTGACCATTCTTCCCTTTAAACAATCGTCCAAAGTAGTTCTCGATACCCGGGCCAAACTTATCAGGATTGATTTGCTGAAGGGTAGGCCAGAGGATGTTCTGGTAGATGTCCTGAAAGCTATCAGCCACGGCCTGATCCTGGGCATTGAGGAAAGTTGACCCAGGCTTGCGTTCGGCGGCGTTGTTAAACCTAATCAAGTCTTGGATCGAGTCACCCTCATGGCTCATCATAACTTCGTGGAACTTGGTGTAGAGCTGATCTATGGAGCGGGCGCGCTCACCGAACACACTACGCATGATGTTCCGGCCTTGTTGCCCCTCGGGAGTTATGGATCCCCCTAGGGTCTGAAGGATATTGCCTACTATGTGGTTCGTCCCAGAGACCGCTCCTGCGGTCTTGTTCCACATGTTGAAGGCGCCCTTTTCTCGTTCGATCTTATTGCGGGCCATGGTCTCGGCGGTTCCCTTGGCCATTCCCTTCTTCATGTAGTTCTGGACTAGGTCATTGTAGAGGGTGGAATCTGCTAGGCCTTGTTCTGGTGTAGGCTGGGCAGCTTTTACATCCTCGCTCAAAACGGGGTTCGCTGCTCGGTCCTCGATCCTACGTCCAAGGTTCTGTCC
>Ga0265357_1000022_pt1 | contig 5892 bp, 11 predicted proteins | sample NZE5metagenome_FD_189081 | JGI IMG/M metagenome (GOLD analysis project Ga0265357, IMG submission 189081) | Rhizosphere microbial communities from Maridalen valley, Oslo, Norway - NZE5 | ecosystem: Host-associated > Plants > Roots > Rhizosphere > Soil | place: Norway: Oslo | collected 2017-09-15
GAAAGAACACACGGCCATTACTGCGGCGCGCATGCACCAGAGTATCAACCACACGGTCGATCATCTCTACGTCGAGACGATCACAGACTGCCGCCGCTTCGGAGAGGAACTGAATAGCGTAGGAACTCAAGCATCACCTAGTTGCGTAATATACCAGTCAAGCGGCTTATCATCCCAGTTCTCGCCAGTCATGAAATCAAAATCCCACAGCCATTGCATTTGCATGTCTTCTGGATATGAAGTCGAAAGCGGTTCGATCCCGTAGTGCGCCGGTTGTATACCTAGGTTCACAGCACATACCCCGCCGCAGCCGCATCGCACACAAACATCTCCGCCGTCTCCCGCGAGAACTCTGTCAAGTCCTTCCCAACTAGCGACAGCTTGTCCAACACATCTGCCGTCACAGTGATGATGTGACAGTGCGCTCGGTTGGCCTGTATGACGTTCAGCACCTCACGCGTGCTCGCCCATAACAACTCAGCCTTGGGGCGCGAGTGCAAGATGTCCGCAGACTCCTCCATGATCGGGACCGGATCAACTCCCGTGTCGGCGATCCTCCCTGCGAACACGGAGACCACGCTAGGCGTCTCTGGAACAAGCACAGAGGCTACGCGCCGCACCTGTGCTACCGTCATAACCGCCGTGACGTTTACCCGCACTCCTGACGCGCTGAGACGCCCCACAAGCGGTGCCGAGGACTCACCCTTGCTGTTCGTCACGGGTATCTTGACGTAGACGTTTGCACCCCAGCCGGCGATGACGTACGCCTGCCGCTCCATCTCGACGAAATCGTCAGATAGCACCTCAAACGAAATGGGTTTGCCGCCAACAATCGACAGCGCCTCACGGGCAAATGCGGCGTAATCGGTAACGCCAGCCTTGCGCATCAGTGATGGGTTTGTCGTGAAGCCGCTGACTCGCTCATCGCGAGCCCACTTGCTCATGCTCGCTAGGTCCGCGCCGTCGAGGTAAAGCTTGATGCTAGGCAGGGTCACGCGGCGCCCTCTATTAGGCGGATCACCATCGGCGTTCGCGCCCCAGCCGCTCATTTGGATAGCCACGACAGATATTCCAATTGTCCATCCGCAATAGCATTAGGATATCGGTAGACAATCTCACTCAAAATCCTGCGTAAAACCGCATGATTTGGCGAACATTGATCACGAAACGCTTGGCCACTGTCGTACTCTCGCGGTAGCTCCCGTAATAATCCTAGCGCCTCATCCCACGAAAGGAACAGCATGATATCAGACGTGCTTATCCGGTTGTCACACATGGGAACAACCCCTTGTGTTTCCCCGGCTTTCGTCTACACGACGCTGAGCACTCAGCGCGAGGGCGAGGATATTCCGAGCCGAGTTCACGTCTCGGTCGTGGCTTTCACCGCACTCGGAGCACACCCACTCTCTCATTCCAAGCGCGCCCATACCTTTCGGACTGCTGCCAGGAATGCTCCCGCAGCACGAGCACATTTGGGTCGTGAAACGTTCGTCAACCTCCAGGAAAGACGCTGAGTGCCTGCTGGCCTTGTAGCTCAACATCGTCTTGAAGGACGCCCAACCAGCATCCAACACGGACTTCGCCATCCGGGTCTTTGCCAATCGAGAAGATGAAACATTGCCGACCGCGATCAGCGCGTTCTCACGCGCCAGTCGGCAGGAAACCTTGTGAAGATGATCCTTTCGCGCGTTGGCAATCTTGGCGTGAATTGCCTTAATCCGGCGTTTATTGCGAGCGCGCTGAGCCTTGGCGAGGCGCTGTGCCCAGGTCGCGGTATGCCGTAGATTCTCGACGATCTCGCCATCGCTAGTAGCCGCAAGCGACTTTAGCCCGAGATCAATCCCAATCTCACTGTTGCCGGTCGCCAGATCGTCGGCAACCTCGACGTGAAAACAAACCCACCATTTGCCGCGAGCATCCTCAACGAACGCCCCGCCTTTGGCGCTGTCGGGCAGCGAGCGGCGCGCATTACCGAACCATCGGAACTGGTTGCCGAGATAGGTGATCGCGTTATCGGCGATCTGACGGCTCTGGCTTTGAAACGGAACCCAGCCGAGTGCTCGGCGTGCGCCGCCTGATGCCCGGAAACGGAGTGAATGCTTCGCCTTGTCGCGTGATCTAACATATTGCTCGCATACCGATCCGACCGTTTGCGCGTGGATGCCAAGCTCTTTCGACGTGCCCTTGGTCAGCTTTTGCAAGTCGAAATGCGACGGCCATTTGCGTTTCGGAGCGCCCGCACGATAGCGAGCCTCGATATCGCGCTGATAGGCGTTGCAGTAGTTCCAGACCTGATTGCAGGCAAAAGCATGTCGTCTCAGCGTTTTCTTCGCTGAGTTGTCCTTGAGCCTATAGCGATAGGTCAGAATCACGATTTAGTCCCTGTGTGCGACAACCGGATAAGCATGATATCAGACATAACCTAGGCTGCCTTGGGGTGTTTGCCCAACCCGCTAGCCTTCGCCAGCGCCGAACGCTTTTCCGTATAGCCAGGCGCGGTCAACGGCACGCGGCGACCGACAAGAGCATAGTACGCCTCAGGAGATAGCCCATGCGAGATGCGGAGATGCCGCTTGAGCATATTGCCAGTGAAGTCGCAGACGAGGCACCGGACGGTCTTGCCGTCCACCGAGACAGCCTCTTCAACGGGGTGAGCGAGCGTTACAGTCTTAACCTCATCACCTAGACTGTGGGCGTGTACGGTCGCCTTGTAGGCAGCCTCTGCCGCGCCCTTTAGCGCGGCAGCATCAAGCTGTCCAACATTGATTGAATACCGAATGGCGTGCTGCGCCGTCTCAACCGCACTATCATGTACCGCCTTGTCAATCGCCACAATCTTAACCCTCAGAGAGAAAGAGGCGGTGAGTATAGAGCGAGATTTGTCTAGCGCACCAGATCTAACACTAGATCGTGGGAGACCGCACGCGCACAAGCGCCTATGGCTTCAAGTATCGAACATTGTCCCAAACCAAACGCGGTGAATGCCGCCTTCCTATCCACTGCGAGAGCAACGACAAACTGAATGTCTGCTAAGTCTTCATCGCCCGCTTCGATACGTTCGGCCAACCGCCTCAGGCCGGCGGGAATATCGTTCGTCAGGACGCCTAGCGGGACGACTTCAGCAGTCATCGTCATCATCATCAGTCGCCGCTTGAGCTTTAGACGAACTAGATTGCGACGGCTGAGACGATCCCGGCGCATACTTCGGAGCCGCAAACGGAATCTTCTTGGTGATCGTAACCTTGGACCGCGTATCACCGCCGCGTCCCACACCGCCCTTCGCAGCTACGGTCACATCCTCAGCGACAGGATCAGGCGTGCCCAAGTCAGTCGTCTGAGACGTAGCGCTCGGCGACCGCAGCTTCGGCGCGTTCAGACCCTTGGCAAACTCCCGAAACTCGGGGCTCTCCTGGTCATGCCAAGACAGATCGAACTTTGCCATTCTATTTACTGACCACCAGAGTCCTTGACTCTGCGAGCAACAGTTTTCGCAAAGTCCATAGTTTTATTAATATCTATATTCGGCTTTGGTGCACTAGCTTCCGCCGCTTCTGTCGTCTTATTCGCAGCCCTCATCGCGGCACTCGATGGTGTCCAATCAGTTGTGACAGTCTGCCCATCCCACCGATCGTCATATCCGCCCACAACTCGTCTAGGCATTGTCAACCTCCTGATCTCGCTCACAAAACCGAAGAAATGTCAATGTATTCGCAAACCGCAAAGCCCCATGCATTGCGCGCATCCTAACAATATCAACCACTTACCCAAACCGCAATTCATGCTAAGAACGCTGCCTAGGCTCGCTCTCAGCCTTCTTGACCCGCTCCCGAGCCTTGATCAGACGCTCCGCAAAGCCAACGTCGCCGCTGTGCTCAACGGCAACGCGCTCGCCATACTTCTTCGGTTGTAGTTTGGCCATCAGCCACTTGCGGGTGTCTACACGCAGCTTGGAGCGTAGCACCGCCTCAGTGTCGAGCGCTGTGAATGTGCCACCATTGCGACCTAAACGCTCGACGTAATCGTTCTGCGCTTCGTCGGAAATCAGCAGGATTTCCTCGGCCATTAGGTCAGCTTGGGCCTCGCGGGCTCTACGGTATTGCGCCTCAAAGTCAGGCTTTTTACCGAGCCAACCAAAGACCGTAGAAATTTCCGGCATCCCCTCGGCACGGCATATCTCGACAAGACTACGGCCCTGCCCAATAAGCAGACAGATTTCGTCCGCTATTTCCTGCGTGAATACACTCGCCGGCATAGGATCACTTAGCGCTCGCCCTGATCCTTGCTGCGCCCCATACCCATACCGAGGGCGCCAGGAGTCTCGCGCCCGCCGAGCGACCGTGCATCCTCAGGCGAAGATACAGCCGTCTTGAACTTGCTGACCGTAGGACGTGACCCACCACCAACGCTCGTATTCTGCGGCGCACTCGACTGCGGAGGAGCCTTCAACGTCGGTTCGTTGCCGAGAATGTTAGCCATGATAACTCCAAACGACAAGTTTTGGGACAAACACATAATCGCACTAGCACAATACGACAATCTTAGCAAGGTCCGATGCACGCGGGCGCGTACCTGTAGAAACCGAAGATTCGGGCGGTTCAAGGGATTGTGCGAGGTCGTGGCGAGAGAGGGTGATCGCATCGTTTGTGATTAGTCAGCATAGGTGTGACCTATCTAATTGAAGGTTCCAGGTTCTGGAGGGTAGGCGTTTGGAAAGAGGATTTTTCGGATGGCGAGGCGTTCATCGCGAGGTCGGGATTTGTCATTGAAGCGCCGACCTAGTTCGTCGGGATGTATGCCGCTAAGTTTCCAAGGGTCAGTGTCTCGTTTTGGCGAGCGTTTGGATTTTCCATAATCAAGTCCCCCAACGGGGGATATAGGGGGTAAATGGTAGTTGATGGTTGATGGTTGATGGTTAGCATTACGGGTCTGTACTGCGTCCGCATCTGTTAAGTGATTGTTATCATGGCCATTGACTGACGGCGTGAAATCATCATGAATTGATCCTGAACCATTCATAAAGTCATCCTGAACCGTTTCTGAACTCATCCTGAACTCATCCTGAGAATTTTTTGCCCACCGTGTTTTAGCGTTTTGGCTCGCCTCGGAACTCCTCTTTGTGGCTTTTTCTAGCTCCAAAATGCAGCGGCGCACGACGATTTTATTGCTCTCGATTTCGATCTTTCCGCGCTCTATTAAGTTGCATCGGATTGCCCGAAATGTGCGCCAATGTTTGCATCCGCAGACTTTAGTTAGCCAGTTTTCGTCATCTGGTATTGCTCCACCTCGGCTATAGATCAATGAGCAGATCGTGATATAAACTCCGATTTCCTCGCTGGTCATTCCCAGCGTTCCAGACAGCCATTCATCGGGAGAAAAATCGACGCGGCGAACCTTCATTGAAGTGCCTCAAACGATCCTGTTTGGTAGTTAAATCTAACAGTGATTTCCCCCGGCGTTCCAATTTCGTCATGGAATCGGACTTTTTGAATGTTGATCTGAGATTGATTGTTGTCTGCGCGTTCGACGATAATCCCAACGTCTGCGCGATTTGCCCACATTGCGCTATCGGAGATATCGTAGAGCGCTGGCGTAGGATATTTTCCTTCGCGATTGCGCTGCATCTTTGCTGGGTGAGCCGCGACGATCAGGTGAAGACCAAGCGAGCGCGCCATCCGCTTTAAGCGGCGAAGCGCCGCGCCGACGTATTCCGTCAATGTCTCGTCTCGACCGCGCTCGTGGTCCATTTCGTTCCAGGGGTCTATAATCGCGAGTTTAGCATGATCCCTGATAGCGGCGGCGCTTATGCGCTCTATCAGCCAGTCAAGAGTAATGTCCTCGTCTTCCGCAGCTACGACAAAACGAAAGTGTTCATCAATCCATTCGTCGGCTTTA
>Ga0265357_1000023_pt1 | contig 5754 bp, 12 predicted proteins | sample NZE5metagenome_FD_189081 | JGI IMG/M metagenome (GOLD analysis project Ga0265357, IMG submission 189081) | Rhizosphere microbial communities from Maridalen valley, Oslo, Norway - NZE5 | ecosystem: Host-associated > Plants > Roots > Rhizosphere > Soil | place: Norway: Oslo | collected 2017-09-15
TTCGGGTATGGCTGTCGTCCAAGGAGAGCAGGTGTTCGAGATGGGGCACTCACGGTGCTACTGAGCCGGTCCAACCGAACGGCCTCCAACATCCGGTCGGATGACCAAACCGCAAACCCTTGATTCCAAAGCCCGGCCGGGCAATAGCGGCTCAAACCACTGAAAACAAAGGACTTGCCGGGCGTATCTAAGCCCAAGCATGTAGTGTATGCTCATCTAATGCTGTTAACTCGACGCCAGTCGAGGTTTAAGCTAACGTCATCAGGGGTGGCCATGAATACTGGTCTGGGCTGTCGACTGAAAAATATAGAAATCCAATCTATATTGTCGCACTATCTTATGTATCGGGATATATAATATAACCCATTTTCCCTCTAACCTATTGATAATTATAGTACTTATGTATCTTTCTATATATGTCTCTCTCTCTATGGGGTCTATTGTTTTGTATATGGGGGTAGAAGAGAGAGACATTCTCCTCCTTCTAACTCATTGAGCAGTAAGGAGTTAACTTTCTGTAGAACCCATATATAGGAATATAGCCTCTATAAATGTTTGTTACCTTTTTCTATAGTGGAGGGTCTAAATCAATATGAAAACTACCACCTGTCCGAAGTGTTCTCACCAATTTCCTCCCATAATTGATGATCGATCCGTCACTGGACTGTGTACAGGATGCGGTCATGAGCTAGGAGAAGAGAAGCGTTTTAAGCGTTGTCAAGGATGCCGAGCAAAGATCCGTTTATACTGCTCACGATATCAGACAAAAAAGAAGTTAAGTGCAACAAAACAAGAAGAAAGGGTAAAACAAGCCTCCCCCTGGCTTGCAGAAGATAAAAAGCTCCAAGAAGGGGTTGCACCAGCTGTTCTCACGAAGGCCGATCTCAATCCTTGGGGGGATCCATGGTAAAATAATTTACCAGAATGTTACCTTTTTCGGCTCTCCGGGGTCTAAATAAGTGACAACGTGCCACATAAATCCCAAACCACATACCGAATGCTGGACCGCTTCGCGGATCTGGCTCGGGCAATGGTGCGTGGCAATCAAAGTTTGAAGCAAGCCGCCGTGGAATTGGACCTCAAGTTGGATCCGGATGAGGTCGAGAGGATTGCACGGCGGCAAGACTTCCAGGAAATCTTCCGGGTCGAACAAAACAAGCACTTTGCGGCTGTCGCGAATGACCCCTCGCGGTCAAAGAGCGTAGCGATTGGCAAGCTGGAGGTCCTCATCGATCATCTGATGAAGGCTGGGGAATATGACAAGGCAGGAGTTCTCATTGAAAAACTCGGAAAACTCGAAGGATGGAGCGGAGCCGACTCAAACATCAATGTCTTTAGTGGACTTACCGCTAGAGACATTGCAGAAGCTCGTGAACGCCTCACCGGGAGTGATAGCAAGCGAGGTATTGGAGGAACAAATTTGGCTACACCAGGTGAGTCTGGTCCAACTGGGCACGCCTGAAGCTCGGGCCGAGGCCCATATGTGGACCCGCATAGCCGATAGGATCGAAAGGCAGCGGCGTGAGCAAGGTTGATGCCCTCGAAACCTTGAGAAGGTTTGCTCCCGAACAGCGAGTGGCCATCCTCGATGCCCTCGATCAGAAGCGCAGGAAAGAAAACTTCGTAAAATATTGGCACGCCCAGGACCAACAGGCGCGCCATTTCCCATTATTCACCCCCGAGGTCAAGATCTTTGGCATCCTAGGAGGCAACAGATCTGGCAAGACCGAGGAAGGGGTGTTCATCGACGTAGCCTGGGCCTTAGGGAAGGAATACTTCATAGGAGAACCTGCCTATGAGTATGTCAAAGACCTCCCTATCCCAGACCCGCCGAACAACATTTGGCTCGTAGGACTGGACTATGGAGTTCTAAAGAATGTCATTTGGCATGAAAAGCTCCGCGTCGGACGAAATCATCCCCCTCTCCTCCCTCGGGATCCTGAAGTTATCGAAAAGGTCGTGGATGGAGAATTCCAAGTCTACTTTAAGAATGGCTCCATCATTACCGGAAAGTCAGCTGACGCAGGCCGAGAAAAATTCCAGGGAGCCTCAGTAGATCTAGTTCACATTGACGAGGAATGCGAAGCCAATGTCTTCGACGAATGCTATCAACGAACCGCTGATTGCGCCGGAAAGCTCCTACTCACCCTTACACCACTTATTGATATTGCTTCTGGCGTTCGCACCCCTTGGGTATTCGATCTTTACGAGGATATGAAGCAAGGTCGCAAAGACGTGGTCTTTGTTAAGTTGAGTGTTCTCGAAAATCCTTACGTTCCTGTTGAGGAGAAAGTTAAATTACAGGAGAAGTGGAGTGGACACTTCGAAGAAGCCGCCAGACTTTATGGCGATTTTATCCAACGATCAGGCCTTGTTTACCCAATGTGGAAGCCAAGTGTACATGTGGTCGATCCAATTAAACTACCAAGAGAATGGCGACGCATCGTATCAATTGACCCCGCAGCTACTGGAACTACAGCCGGAATTTGGGCGGCTATCGAACCAGGAACGGACAATATATACCTCTATCGTGAGTATTATGAATCAAACAAGATAGTCTCGGATCATGCAAAGAACATCCTCCTGAAGAACCAGGATGATCAAATAGACATCTGGCTCCTGGATCCCAAGTGGGCTTCCCAAAGAAACAATGAAACTCACAAAACCGGCCTCCAACTTTATCGAGATAGCGGCATTCCGGTCCGCTCTGCGGACGTAGCCTTCGAGGATTACGGCCTAAATGCCATGCGTGAGTATCTGGCAGCGACTCTCGACAAGTCGGCACGGCACCCAAAGATGTTTGTGTTCAAGGGTCTGCATAGTTTTGTTTCTGAGATTGGGAGTTATGTGTGGGATTTTTTCCAGGCTGGAGAGCAAAAAGGTCAATCCAAGGATAAACCCCTTAAGAGAGGCGATCATCTGATGAATGCGACACAGTATTTGTGTTGCATGCATCCTAAAGGGCATCGGAATAGACTTCATCCTCGAGATGTATCTAGCAAGAGAGAACAAGCAGCGCTGAATAGTTATACTTAACTCCTCGCAAAAAACGGGGTCCCCTTACAATCATGAACAAGCTCCAAGCATTTCTCGCAAAGTATTCGATCACCACTCACAGCGTGGCAGCGGTGATCACGGCGTTGATCGGAGCTTACTATACTTCCCCTCAGTTCCATGATTTTGTCATGGCCACTTATAATAAGTTACCTAAAGACGACAAGGACATAGTAGCTACTATCGTTGCCTTGGTTGCGCTTTATTACAGAAGTACCAAATCCCAGGAGAATAAGTAATGTCATTATTTAGCGGTCTGGCCCACGACCTTAAAGTAGGGTATGAACTAGTAAAAGCAGCCATTGTAAAAGCTGCAAATGAAGTTCCCGTGATTGAAAAAGAAATTGCAGGCGTCGAACCTGAAGTGGTGGCCCTGGCCTCGCTAGTAGTCCCTAATGCTGCGGCTATTGCTACGGCTGCGAATACTGTTCTTGAAGCAGTTGCTAGTGCACTTAGTGCTAGTGGCTCTGCGGCTGAGCAGAACTTCCTGAATGCCGGTGTTGATCAGGCGGCAATTGATGCAGCCAAGGCAGTAGTTCCGGCCTTCCAGGCGGCTCTTGCTAAAAAGAAAGCCTGAATGTCTGATCCTGTCACACCTCTTACTCCCGAGCAAGTAGCTTATCAGGAGGGCCGAGCCTCCAAAGAAGGCTACTTGCACAAGGATCTAGTAGGATTGGATCAATTCGCCAATGTAGTGACAGGGGGAAACCCCGATGAGACCATTAGCTCACGTGCCGCAAGAGCTGACGAGTCTGGCAAGACTTGGGGCAAGTTGATGTCGCGCTTCCTGAACTTCTTTCAGAAGGACCACGGCCCTAAGGCCCAAGCAGGAGATGTAGAACGAGCAAAAACAGTTGAACAATTAGAGGAGAAGTCCGGTGGGCTTAATTGATTTTCCAGATCCTATCTCGATGTTTGAGGGAGCAGCAACTGCTAAACTCGAACGTGAAGTAATAAACTCCTTCGTAAGTGCTGCTTACAGTACCTGGATAACATCGATGTGGCGTTCGGGCGATGCAAAGTGGGCTACCTTTACAGGTGAGGGTCAGGCCCTCAAAGACGCCGCAACTGCGATGTATTTATCACTAACGGATCTCCAGGCCAAGAACTTTCTTTCTCTAACAGTCCCAACAGATATGCTCACTGCTGATAATCTGAGCAAATTTGAGACCCGCAAGATGACCAAATGAATATTAGAACTGATTTCCTCCCCCGTGTAAAAGAAGAGAAGCATCCTACGGATAAGTCCTTTTCATACACGGGGAAGGGAGATTTTATCGAGTCCGAGCCGGAGATTAAAACCTACCAGCCCAGGCCGATCTACACACGACCGCGTACGAGGCGGTCTGAACTAAACTCGTATACTTAGCTAAAAAGGAAAAATAATGAGTAATGCAGCTAACGCCACATGGGTCGGGAGTGGACCCGCATTTACATTTCAGCAAATGGCCTTCGGAGGCGCGGATTCTAAGGAACTCGCCTATCGTGGCTCTGCTACGTTCACTGGTGATGCCTCCACAGCCACCGTCACCATCAGTTATATTGATGGTACCCAGACTCCCTTCTTCACTCCTGGCAATCCTCCGGTAGCCGCGAAGCCTGCAATGGTCATGGCCACCGCGAGTTCAACCGGTTCTGCCGCTGGTACATGGTCGGCAACGGTATTTATTGTCGGCGTGACTAGTATTACAACCACAGGTTTCGTTGTCACTGCGGCGGCCAACTTCGCAGCCACCAGCTACACGATTGATTTTATCGTTTGCCCCTAATGGCTAATGCAACAAACATACAAGGGGGATTAATCCCCCTTCGTTTCTCCGGAGGAGCGCCTGTGGATAACAGGAAATGCGAAGGCAAACACTCGGTCTACGTGGCCGAAGTGGTTTATATTCAAAAAGACGGGGTGCTTTGGGTGATCAATGTTTGTAAAGCTTGTGGTGTAGTGTCATTTCATCCCAAGCAGATTGCTAGTCCTACGGCTCCCGCTGAATTCCTAAAAGACAAAGAAAAGGAACAGGATCATGAGTTTTAATGTTAGAGATAATTTAGGGCTTTTTGGCCCCAGCGCAGGCGTCGAGTTTCCAAATGGAGCCGGTGCGGGAACAGTTACAGCTTTTCAGGTAATGGAACCAATCTCCTTGGTCGGGGATGCAGCTACTATTATTGCTGCACACGTCTATACACTTTTTATTGCCCCTCCGAATCCTTCAGCAGCTAGTGCTCTGGTTCCAATGGGCTCAAAATATCAAGTCCTCGGTGTTAGTATTTATTATGGCACGGCTGCTTCTGGTGCGGCCACTTTGTTTATTGAGAATGTTCCTGCCGGAACTGCTGACAAATCGGGCTCCAATATTCTCAGTGCCTCAAATTATGGCCTCAATACTGCCTTGACTGCCAATACCCCTTCAAATTTAACTATCAATACCAACATAGACAATCTGACTGTGCTTCCAAATAGCCGCATCAATGCTTATCTCGGTGCGACCGCCACGACTGCTCTGGTCGATTTGAGCCTTATGATCTATCTTGCGAGAATCGCATGAGCGATCCCCATCCCCTTCAAGCCGGGGATCGGTCCTCAAATCAATCGAGGACTGATTCCAGCACCGCAGCCGACCGACGTTCCCAGGAAGTGGGCTCAATTCATTCCGAGGAAGGTGAAAACCGCTCTGGAATGTCTCCGGCCCCTCCTATGTTTAA
>Ga0265357_1000025_pt1 | contig 5563 bp, 5 predicted proteins | sample NZE5metagenome_FD_189081 | JGI IMG/M metagenome (GOLD analysis project Ga0265357, IMG submission 189081) | Rhizosphere microbial communities from Maridalen valley, Oslo, Norway - NZE5 | ecosystem: Host-associated > Plants > Roots > Rhizosphere > Soil | place: Norway: Oslo | collected 2017-09-15
ACCAAGTATCGCGGCTATACCGAACGGCATTGCTTTCCTTCCAACGGATGCGACGCCTCACGGCGCTGCGATCATTAGTGTACACTACTCCACAATTTGGTGTTCTGCGAGAATTTTGACGGCCTTCTCGCTGTGGAGGTTATGGATGCAGTACAGAATGGTCTCATCTTTGCGTGTTTCAAACAAATGCTCTATACCCTCTTGTATTTCTATACCACACGGCGCGGTATATATTTTGTCAAATATTCCCCCTTTCCATACCGCCACTTCTCCAGCAACAAGCATGGTTATGTGATCCCAGTAGTGACTATGCTGGGGTATTATTGTTTTAGCCATAGGGATCACATATTGTTTGATAAAAATACCGTCCTTGGTATATATTTCAACACCATAAGGTTGTTCTGGAGCGCGAATGAGATCGGAAGATGGATCGGGCATTTATGCCATCCGAAATAAAGTGAATGAAAAAGTGTATGTCGGGTCTGCCATAAAAATTCTCCCGTAATCGCCGCATGATAGAACGATTCCTAGAAATGCTCGGCGTATGACAAAATCAGTAGACATTGGCCGATCTCCGCGCCTGTATTATTCCATAAGCTTGACAGGTAGACGTGGTGAATGATGCCTGAGTAACTAGATAGAGCAAGGTTGTCGTCGCTAGGCTTGCCCGATAGTATCCAAGGGTCAATGATATCTCCGTGCCGGCAGCCTGAGTCAGTCCAGCGATAGTCGTATAGCCGCCGGTCGGAGCAGTTGGAAGCGTAGCACTCGTTTGTGAAACACCACCCTGCTCTGCTGTAATCACGGTAAGCGTTGCCGGCGCGAAATACAGGCTGCTATAAACATCCCAATCGCCCGCAGTAAGACTAAGTGCCACAACATTAAATGAATTGCCCGTAGACAAAATCGCTGAATTTACACGCGTCTGTGTTCCGCTTCCCGAACTCGTAGTATTGATCGCAGAGCCACCAGGAGAAGCCGATATTTGGTAAGATACTCCTTGATTAAAGCCAGACGAAATTACGTAATAATTTGTCCCGGCGGAAATTCCTGTCGGCAACGACCCACCAGTGTTAGTGAAATTGACCACGCTGCCGACGAAAACGTTACCTGAGTCGGTGATAACCGCAGGAGAAGCATGAGAAATAGTTACGGTAGCGCTGGTTCCATCAGTGCTGGAAAATAGAAACTCTCCTGGATATCCCGCATGGGCATTGCTGTTAGTCGCGACACCTTGCGGCGATTGCGACCCCGCAAGGCTGCCTGAGATATCAGTAAAGGCCGGCTGAGCCGCGACAGGCTGTCCAGCAGTCGTGATCGATGTCAGAAATTCATGTGCGGTAGCACCAAGACTTTTGACCCCGCCAAGCGATGCAGCCGTTGGAAAGGGAAGATCAGCGCCAACTAGCGCTCGGGGAGAGACTGCGCCTTGAGAGCCGTTGGGTGAAGCTAGCACTTGATTAGCGGGAAGCGTCGTGCCCGCTATTTGCAGTGTTCCATTAATCCCCTGGCTTCCGCCAACCGGAGAACCCGTGACGGTCAACCAAGTGGGAGTGATAAGAGCGAGCCGTTGATTCTCAAACGCACTTATCAGTTGTCCAAGAGTTATTTTGGCCTGACCAGAGCCGGTAGTTTGCCAAAGGCTAACGAAGAATTGATACCAAGGAGGGGCGATTTGTCCTGTCGTCGGATCAATGAGCGGGATGTTCGGTGCCGTTGGCACCGCATACGGAATCATTAGACATCAAGCTCCGCACCGATCAATGCGACCGGAAACGCATCGCTACTGGACAGTCTGAAAATCCGGTCCAGGCCAGAATTCCGCTTTGTACTGCCAAGCCTATTGAACTTGACTCGCTTTGCCGTCGCCCCAGGCACCCCAGCAGCCTGGAATATTTGAGTAGACCACGTATGCCCGCCATCGTCAGACCATTCCAGCATCACCTGTGGATTCGTTCCCGCCGGAACACCAACACCCGTTTGCATATCTATTTGAAGAGAAGAGAACCGCATTGGCTGCATTACTGGCTGTTGCAACGCGCGCCAACTTCGCACCCATTTTCGTTGAGTGCCATTGTCCGTTAGAGTGTTAAGGTCAATCCTATAGATGTTTCCGTTCCTATAGTCTCCCGCAACAGAGGTTTGATTGAAGAACGAAAACACGTTCGTCCAATGTTGACTGAACGCTCCATTACTGAACGATAGCCACTGATACCAAATCGGTACTCCCGCAAGCGTCGTGGCTGTCTTGTCATACACTAGCGTCAATTTAGCGGATGGAACCGTGAGAACGTAAAACTCATGTCCTTCTTGTTGGTACGTGTAAGCATACGCCGTACTGAGCGTGGTCGCTGTAGCCAGTAAAGTCTCTACGGCATGCGTAGAAATCCGCTTTGCCGAATACCCTTCTACCTCACGAACGATGCCATCGCCTTGCGAGGTTTCGCTAAGCCAGATCAAGCTCTCATTTAATCGAGCAACAGAGGCTTCAGCGACAGTGCCATTCTCTATCAATATTGTCCCGTATGCTTGAAACGCAAATGGCGAAGTCCCCGCATCATTCCAGACTTCAGTAGTCTTCTGCTTTACTACATAAATCAGCCGATGAATTTCGGCCAAAGTCATAATATTATCCGACTGCGCATCCGCCGTAGCAAAATTCAGAGCAGGCCAAACCGATATGTCCTCTATCAGAGATTGCCATATGGTTTGTGTCCCCGGCTGATTGACAAGACCGTATCCGTCTTGAAATGTGGCGGACATAGTTTGGGAGCCGCTTGGCACGAATGGCAGCGTGATTGGAGCGAGAGTTAAAGATGAACCATATGTGGGAGACGTGAGAACAAATCCCGATCCTGACCCCGTAGTGTTCTTTTGAACAAATTGCGTCGGCTGAGAAGGAAACGAGCCAGCCTGATAGATAGAAAACCCAGTTACGGCTCCCCCGTTAACTGCCGTAACTTGAATAATTGCTGCACCGACCGCTATACCGTTGGACGGTTCTAAAACAATAATATCATTTACATTATAGTTGATCCCGCCCGAGATCAGCGCGCCATAGGTCGGTGTTGTTAGCGTAAATCCTGTTCCGATCCCGCTTGTCGTTCCTTGTGCAAAAGAGGTTGGTTGATCAGAGTAAATTCCTGAATAAAAAACGGAAAATCCAGTAACCACCCCTGATGACTGGCTAGTTACTTGCAATATAGCATTAGCAACCGCCGCGCCATTGTTATTAGATAGATATATAAAATCGCCAACAGCATAATCTACTCCGCCAGATAAGATTATCCCACCAGTAAGAGGATAACCGCTACTTCCTATGCTTCCCCCGGTCAACGGATATCCAACCGGAGCAACAAATGCAGCGGTATTGGTAAAAATCGCAAGTTGGCTGCCGTTGTCTATCATGCTCACGCGACCACCATTTCCAGTGATCGTGCCAACTAAAACGCTGACCCATGCCGTCGTCAGCGTATAAACCTGCAACCCACTCACTACATAGAGAATCGTTCCGGCCAAAGAACGAAGACCGTTTATTGGTCCATTTCCTACTGTGGCAAGTAAATCTAGACCCGGAGTCCCCATTAACGCGCCGACGTTCTTGCCGTCCTTAGTCTCAACGACCTCTGGCCGCAAATTTATCAATTGATTATCTGCGAGATTACTTGATCTCGTGATATCAAATGGACCGAAGAATGGAGTTTTGGGCATTTACTTACTGAACGCTACCCCTATTCGAGTCGCTATAAATATTATACTGACCGCTAGCACGGCTGACTAGCTCGCTGTCGTAATCAGAAATAACCTCCCGAATATTAGTGCGTTTTACATTTCCCTTGCTTCTTGCGGCGACGGCAAGCGTCAACTGAGGAATAGGCACATTATCCGGCTTGAAAAACCGCCACAATTCAACAGCTAGATTATCCTGGATTGCCGCCTGATAACCAGGAGGAAGACTCATTACAGCCGTTAGATTGCTGAAGTCCGTAAGCTGAAGATAGCTGTCCCAAAACAGCGTCCATCCCACATTTGGAATGGGATACAAATTGATCACACCCAGAGGATATTGTGGATCATAGAACAACGTATTCGGAAAATTTGCCGTGACCTGCGCAATGTTGCCAATAAGATTCCAACGGTCACGCGGCACTACCTCCAGATTATACCTGTTTCCAGTATCATCCAGCACATAACAGGTTCCTGGGCTGTTCAAAATACGCAATGGCCTAGTCATGTTAAAGCTTGGTGATCCCGTCGTTCCTATTGTATATTGATATTGTCTAGGTATTAGCGTACCACTCTGCTCCAGAATACAGTAGGTCATAAGGCTTTCATTTGACCAACTGTCGAGCATGGTATTTAATCGTTGTAATGCTAGCGATGAATCTGCCGACGATATAGCCTCTCCCGGCGCATAAACCCCTATCCCCTGGAGAGCATCAGTTATGAGGTCAAGGGCGGTTGTCACTCTGTCCTCGAAAATTCGCCATAAAGCTTTAGAGCGGCTTCTTTGTATGCAGCCGCCGCTTCTTCTATGGTGTTATGATATCCTAGAAATATTTTCTTCTTGTCGCTCTGTATTTGTGCAATAAATTTTCCATTCTGCCTAGGGGAAACACCTTTCACTCCAAGAACGTTAGACTTATATACTTTGCTATTTGCCTTATTTTGGCTCTGGGTAGACAGCCTAAGGTTTATAATTCTGTCATCATTATTAATGACATTAACATGATCTATTTGGCCAATCGGCCACTCGTTATTTACCATGAGCCACGCAAGATTCGATGCCATATAACGTTCGCCAAAAAACATGATCTGTCGCTGACCATGACTGTCTATAGAACCAGCCACGGAACCAGCGGGCCACTGTCCTCTTTGTACTTTCATAATCCAAAAATTGGGATACCTCATCACGATTTGGTCTATATTTATTTTCGTTTATCATTCGGCAGCCTGTGTCTCGCCCATAACAACCTCACGGAGACGAGAGATGCCCCAGCGCTTGTCTACCTTGATGTTGGCTTCTGCCGCTAGCGCCAACAGAGTTTCGCGTTCTTCGGCCTCACGCTCCTCATCGCTACGATCTGGCTCTCGTTCTGATTCTCGTTCTGGTACAGACGCGGGTTGCTGCTGTTGAGTCTTCCACGCCTTCCAAGCAAGGAATTCCTCAAACTCCGCGTTTGGCTCAGTCAGAGCAACATACGGCTTATCCGGCTGCTTCACAGGATGCGGTGCAGATATATGACTTGCCAAAATGCGTTTTTCGTGCGCCGGATCATTAGCGATGATTGATACTCCATCATCGAAATGAATATATTTCGGATATTCATCACCCAATGGTGGATTTTCGGGGTCTTGAACCAAGACCATCTGACCATCAATTTCCTCCCAGCGTGGCCATTCATCTCCAGGTTTACCTGCCGCAACCGTAGCCTTTTCAAATGCGCGTTCATCAAAAACGCCGTTTGCTACATATCCCTTTGCTTCCCATTCTTTCTTTTCACTAGGGGTATTGGCGGTAACATCAGGGTATTTCCCTGGAACCATAGGGATTGGATAGGTG
>Ga0265357_1000027_pt1 | contig 5443 bp, 7 predicted proteins | sample NZE5metagenome_FD_189081 | JGI IMG/M metagenome (GOLD analysis project Ga0265357, IMG submission 189081) | Rhizosphere microbial communities from Maridalen valley, Oslo, Norway - NZE5 | ecosystem: Host-associated > Plants > Roots > Rhizosphere > Soil | place: Norway: Oslo | collected 2017-09-15
ACGCCTCAAAGAAGCCCCTGTATATCCCGGACAGCTTTCAGAAGCTTGTTCAGCGCGTTAGTAGCAATGTGCGCGCTCCAGAAGACCCGATGGATACTATTATCCGGATTGCCGAAGTTTGGGACGAATACGCGCAGACCCAGACTATCCTCACGTATGGTGAGGATGCAGAGGCGATCTCCTGGAAGGATCTCCGCGCTAGTTATCGAGCCGCTGGTTATAGTCCATTCAAGCGGAAGGTTTACGCAGGTGTCCCCCTCCTCCTGTATCATGGCGAGATCCCATTCATGCATAAGAAGGCTCCGATCCTCTATACGGATTATGTCAAACTTCCCAATGAGATCTTCGGCCTGGGAGCCATTGAGATCATCTCCGACCTAACGGAGTCCCTCAATAAGTTCCTGAACATGATTACCGACAACTGGAATCTATCGATCAATCGTCGGTATGCATATGACACCAACGCCGACATTGACATGGACTCGCTCCAGAGCTTCAACGTCCCAGGTGGCAAGGTCGGTGTAACAGGCGACCCCACCAAGGTGATCATGCCCCTACCCTTCTTTACCCCTGCCGCAGGCGACTATCAGGTCATGGATGTTTACAAGAACATGATCGAGACAGCCTCGGGCGTGAGTGACTTCTATTCCAAGGGAACCGGATCCCCGACCAACAACAAGACTGCCACTGGCATCTCCTCAGTAATGCAGGAGTCCAACTATCGCTTCAAGATGTTCATTCGCAATCTCGAACTGGACATCCTCCAGCCCCTCTTGACAATGTGCGCCTCGATGGTCCAGCAATACATCTCTGACCCCATCGAGGTTCAGATTACTGGTGAGAACCCTTCTATCAAAAAGTGGATCACCCTCCAGCCAGAGGAACTCATTGGCACCCTGGACTTCGACTTGGTCGCCGCTAACTACGCCTCCAACCGAATGCTCCGCCAGCGTAACATCATGGCCCTCATGAACATCATGTCCCAGAGCCCGGTCTTCGCCCCCTATGTAAACCCCTACGAGACAGCCAAAGAACTGTACAAAGCCTTCGAGATCCGTAACATCAACAAGCTTCTCCTTGCCCCGCCCCAGGTCCAAATGATGCAGATGCAGCAACAGAAGCAACAGATTGACATGATGATGATGGAGGCAATGCTCCAGACAGAAGGCAAAGCTCGTGTTGGACAGTCCGCGCCTCAGAAGACCACAGGCAAAGACGGGCGTCCTCGGACGATGCAATTCGAAGGCAAGATACCAGGGGCAGGACTCACCGGTCCGATCCGCGAACTAGCTCAGTCAATGGGCGCAGGCGGATTCGGACTAGAGGGGATGGGCGAAGTCCCCGAAGGAGAATAATGGATACCTCACAACCAGATTTCAGGCCGTATAAACCTCAAGTCGGGAGAGCTGACAAGCACCAAAGCAATGTAATCGGTCCCGGTCGTGAGGGGGAGGCTCGGGCCGAGGAAAAAAGACTTGCCGATCAGCAACCGGAATTTCAACCCGACTCGGCGGGCAATGCATCTAATTCCGATGCTCTGTATGACTGGGATATAATGATCCGCAATTCTGGGTATCCTAAAACAGAGATCAATGAGTTTAAATATGGGGTGCATTAACTCCTCGCTTCAAAACGGGGTTAGATCAAGAGAGGGAACATGTTCAAAGACATTCACCACGATCACCATCATTATCATATAGTTGAAGTCGAGAAGGGAAGCAAGCTCCCGGAGATCACAGGAGACCTTCGAGAATCTATCAAAGCTCTTAATAACCACCCCGGCTTCATCTACCTTATGCAGCGCCTGCGCTTCCAGCGTACCGCGCTTGAAACTTCTTTAAAAGAGGGCTTGAATCTCACCGAGGTTCAACTCCGATATATCCAGGCCGGGATTTACTGGGCCGGATTCATTGAGCGTGATGTCCTGGCTCTGACACAATCTCAGCCTAGCACGCGCCCAGCCGTTGTAGACGAGGAAGCTGAATTCAAACGAATGAAAGCCAGCCTTGATCTCATCGGTGCCTAATCTCTGAGCCACAAGCTCAAATCTGTAGTATCCTCACAAAGGACCATACTATGCCAAACGACGTTTCCCCCTCAGCTAGTTTAGGATATGTACCCATGAACGGAGCCCCGGGGGCAGATGTATCCTTCGATGATTTGTTCCCACCCGAAGGACCACCCGCAGCACCGCCACAAGCAGTGCAGGGAACACAGCCTCCGCAGGCGCCACAAGCAGACCAAGTCTTCCTTAAAGCCGGAGACTCGGTTTATAAAACTGCTGAGGAAGCAGCCAAGGGCCTTGAATACAAGGACCAGTTGGTTGCACGATATAGAGCCTTTCTCACTGAGCAAGGTTTTGACCCTAATGATCCACGACCCGCTGTCCGTCAGGAGTCACAAGCTCCCGCCCCGGCAGCCCAATCACAGTACAAGTACTTAGGCAATGGTAAGAAGTACTACCAAGCTTTGTCCGACGCTGTCCAGCGCCGCGATGAAGCAGCCTATGAGCAGGTCCAGCATGAGTACCAGACCGAGGTAGTTCAATCTGTCCTGGCCCCCTATGCTCCCCTCATGGCTGAGTCCGCCCGGCAGCGCGCAATCCGGCAGGTCTCAACTGAGATCCCTGACTTCCAAGCTTTTATTGGAAGCGCGGATTTCAAACGTACTGTAGATAGCATCCCCCTTTATAAGGAAATGCTACAGATTGGGGAGAGCAATCCCCAGGCAGCAGAGCGACTTCCAGAAGTCTACAAGTCTCTCTACTTAATCAATCAGGGTTTGAACCGACAGGCGAGTCAGACTCAAGCGGCCCCAGTGGCCGCACCTGTCCAAAATCCCCCGACTACCCGTACCATGAACACCTCTACTCTAACTCCACCAGCCCCCGGGCCAAATCCCCAAGACTGGACTACCAACCGCGAGGCACGTAAAGCGCTGATTCAAGATCAGCAAGCCCGAGGAATTGGAGATAGAAACTGGGGTGATCTTGGTCTGTAGCGGGCCAAATCCTAAGGAAACATGAACCGCTATTTGTCTTTTTTAATTGACGCGCTGTTTATTGCCTTCGGTTTCGGTCCGGATGTAGTCACTGTTACAGCGGGATCGGCAGGCAATGCGGGCTCAACTGCTGCTGAGTTGATAACCTACATGTCTGCCCGTCTCTTGGAAGTGGCCGAGTTCAATACCATCCTCGACCAATTCGGAGACAAGCATCCACTGCCTTCTAACTCCTCGAAGACGATTCGTTTCGTCCGCGAAGAGAAGTTGACGGTTGCTGCTACCCCGACACAGTTGACTGAAGGCATCCCGCCCGACGCTGTTGGTCTAACCCTAAACCAGATTGAAGCGACGATCGAGCAGTATGGATCCGTGGTTCGTCTGTCTGACTTGGCTGAGATCACCGCTCGTCACAATGTGATTGAGCGCACGATCTACATCCTTGGCTTGCAGGCGGCTGAAACTTACGACCAGCTGATCTTCAACGTCCTCAATGGTGCAACGAACACCTATTACCCGAACAACAGGGCCGGTGATACGTCCCTGCTTGGTTCGGATCTTGTGGCCTACGTCGATCTCGTTGAACTCGATGCGGCCCTCCAGGATCAAGGCGGCCGACCTTTTGAAGGGGGCGAATATGTATTCGTCACTCCTCCTCAGGTCTACGCTGGCCTCCTGAAGGATCCGGACTTCAAGGCTTCCAACCAATTCCGTTCTCCAGAGAAGATCTGGCGGGGTGAAGTTGGAATGCTGGGTGGCTTCAGAGTCATCCGTTCGAACAGCCCGGCTTTCGCAGCTACCTCCCAAACAACGGCTGGTCAGTCTTCGAGAGTCTATTCTAGCTTCGGTATTGCCCGTTTTGCTTATCAGATCACTGACTTGCAAAACCTCCGGGTCTATGTGGTCGCCCCTGGTGGCCAGTTGGATCCTTTGCAGCAATCCCGTAAGATTGGGTGGAAGTTCGCCTTTAAATCGGTGATCACCAACCAAAACTGGATACGGCGCGTTCGTAGCTCTGGTGCGAATAGCATCACTAACTAAACCCTTGGGGGAGGTTCACCCCTCCCCCATCAACACACGAGGACAATACTATGGGTCATTCATTCGAGCAAGCAGGTCCTGGTGATAGCATTCGAAACATGCATCGCCCTGAAGGACACGCCCATCTCGACCAGAAACTAGACAAAGGAATGCGGTCTCCAATGCTAAGCCAGCTTCCTGGCGGAGCAGGGCTAGAAAGCCCCGAGACTTCTGAGCAATCTGGCTCTGGTCACGGAGATTCGGGCTACACCGGCGTAAGCGGACACGGAGCTTAACATGTCTCTAGCTAAAACTGCAAAGGATGTTGCCGCAGTCGACGCCTGGGAAACCGACCAGACCAATTGGGAGTTCGTCACTATCCCTGACGAAGATCCTCTTGGCAAGGAGTTCCCCATCGTCTCCATCAACAAGCATGTGTTCGAAGCCGGGGAAACCTACAAGGTCCCCCCTCCGATTGCTGCTTACGTTCGCGATCGTGTTAAAGTATTTAACCGGTCATGCGTTCGACTACTTCAACCGAACCGAGATCTCGCAGCCGAAAACGCTGTGTACTTCGGTTCCAAGACCGCAGCACAAGTGGGCAGTCATCCAGTTGATGCGAGCGGGATTTCGACCACCTAAATACATGACCTGGGCGGATTGGGATAAAGCCGTGTTAGCCCTCACACTCTGGCGTGAAGCCCGGGGTGAAGGCCAGGTCGGTATGCAAGCTGTGGGTTGCGTCATAAGAAATCGAGTCACCGGAGCCTTAACCTATAACCAGGTTATCGAGAAGGCTTGGCAATTCTCAAGTCTTACCGCTCCAGGCGACCCGATGTTGGTCCAATGGCCCGTCCAAGGCGATGTTCAATTCGAACAAGCCATGTTATTGGCCGAGGGAATCTACCTTAAAACGGTACCCGATATAACCAACGGCGCAACCCACTACTTTAATCCCTCAGTTGTCCTGCCCAAGTGGGCAGCAAGCATGACCAAGGTTGCTTCGATTGGCCACCATGATTTCTATAAGTAGACCCCGTTTTTGGCGAGGAATATGAACCCTACCATCCTCCTAGTCCGACACGGGGAAACCCCACTCAATGATCCCAAGAATGAAGCCATCCGGGGATACTCCGATATACCTCTCTCAGTAGAGGGGAAGCGGGGGGTTGAGGAGGCAGCGGAGTTTCTCCGAGCCATGGACTACCCTATTCAGCGAGTATTAAGTTCTCCCCTTCAAAGGGCCATGATGACTGCCATGGTCGTGGCGGATCCCCGCCACGCCAAGGTGATCCCCGAGAACTCTCTCTTACCATGGAACCTGGGAGATCTAAGTGGCAAACCGATTAAGGATGTAGCTCCCTTGATGGACTGGCTCCAGGATCATCCTGACATCAAAGCTCCCCGAGGGGAAAGCTATTGC
>Ga0265357_1000029_pt1 | contig 5225 bp, 5 predicted proteins | sample NZE5metagenome_FD_189081 | JGI IMG/M metagenome (GOLD analysis project Ga0265357, IMG submission 189081) | Rhizosphere microbial communities from Maridalen valley, Oslo, Norway - NZE5 | ecosystem: Host-associated > Plants > Roots > Rhizosphere > Soil | place: Norway: Oslo | collected 2017-09-15
CAGTCAGAAGAACTTGTTCTTCATAATCTGCGATAATCCCGGTGATTATGGGAAAACAGTGCCGATACTGTCCATCTGCACACTTGATCTTAAGACCGTCACATGGGAGTTGCTCGATGGCTATATGTAATATTTAGCCAATATACCAGAAGAGTCCTTATAATAGACTGGGGACTTGGGTGTACAAGTTATTAAAAGTATGGGAGATAACCTTACGTTTAAATATCATGCGGAGAATGTGGTGATAGACTTCAGCTTTGACTAGTCGTTCACATCCATCCATTATTGGCATAAAGCCAATTAATATAAGGGCTGGCCTTTTCTGCTGCCGGCGAGTATGGCTATCAAGATTTCCTATAGTCATATAGATAGGCCAGGCAGAGAGGTCCCCATGATGCTGTGTAAGCACTGTTTTATCAATTCCAATCAAGAGAGGGACGACCGTTCCGCCATCTGGCAACTTCTCTTGCATCTCCCACCACCAGTCTCCAGTCCACATCTCAGTATACACCCGCGAGTCACTATCATTCCACAGACGAATAGGACTATATGTAAGGTTGTCTTTGAATGGAGTATGGCCAAGGAGGAATCGAGTCACGTTTTCAATGTTTTGGTACTGCACCGCATACGGTTGAGGTACAGTACCTGTAATCGAAGAAGGAACAGATACCGTTGCTGTCTTCCAGTTCTCTATTGGTAACCCACACGGGATACTGTTCAATTTTGTATACCATTCATCAGCGTTATGGAAGCTAACCAAGTCGAAGATAGGACTAAGCCTCTTGTCCTGGAAGAAAGCAGTAACATCGCCTTTTGTGAGCTGTCTTTGATGGAAGAACATGGCTAGTGCGTAATCGAGTTCGCTTTGGAAGGGGCCGAATGCTGATAGGTCTGGATTCGGCTGATGGCTCTGCGATGGGTTCGGTGCATCGATAGGTATTCCTGTTTTTCTGCCCGTCATTTCCTCAAATGAGACTGATCTTAAATTTGAGGCTGTTGATAACCTGCCCGATTGATGAGGAACGTTTCCAGCTTCTAATATTTCATCGGGATCTGGAGTTGCGGATGCCACGCCGGAATAGTATGTCACATCGTCCAACGTATTCATATCAGAAGTTTCCGGGCGGACCTCGATTGAGGCGTTAATAGGGGTCTCGTGGCTAGGTAGAATATTATTCTGAAGATCATGTTGAGAAGACTCGAGGGCCCATGGCTTCTCTAGGAGAGCCTGTGCCTTACTGGTCAGCGCACTCGAAGATTTCCGTGCCTTGCAATAAGGCTTGTGTCGCCCAAGGCCACTAAGTGACTTGATAGGCTTTCCACATAGTGAGCAACCTCGTGTTGAGGCCATGGCACTAACTTATAAGATCAGGGATTGATGAAAGATAGTACTTTACTATTCGGATGGGGTGATGGATCTGGATCTGGCAAGGATATACACGAAGACATCATATTCAATTGAAAGGTTTTTAGGGTTGGTCGCGTCGCAAATTGACGCGTCGCAATTGACGTGTCGTATTGACACGTCTTATAGGAGGACTCTGGTCAAAGGTATCATTGTTGAGCCGGGGAGACAACATCATCCCGGGGCTCCCCTGGGCCCTGGCCCGAGGGGCGTGAAACCTGGATACACTCGAAATGTTATAAATACTGGTTGAAACGCCTATCAACGGGGTCAAAAGGTAAGGAATCGCAAAGGCAACATACACAGCGACGAGATCGTCTAAGAAAACTTGGAATTCTCGACGTTCTGAACTAGATTTATCAAACATGGTGTTGAGAAAGAAGTACGATTGAGGCTGTATGTATTATATATATTGCACTCGATGCAACACAGTGGCTGCCACTGTTTTCTTCATCGGCTCAATTATATTCAAATATCCTCAACCACTAATCATCAACCAACCTAACAGCCAAATTAATGAAAGTGAGCTAAAGAATTCTCTATATAGTATTCTAATCAACTAAATCTGTCGTGATAGGAATCGGATAATGTTTTGCTAGCATGCGATTAAATGCGGTCACCTTCAACATATAGTTTCAACAGTCCATAGCTTTATTTAGCTATTTGTATGAAAATAACCTTATAGCTATTTATTCAGGCCTTTCTACAAACATTAGATTTAATACCGATATCTTTACTTACAAGTTTTGATCGCATTGACCGGCAATTATCTGGACTTTGTTGGCCTAAAATGAACTGGTCAGTCGATAACATTAAGAATATAGCAATGCCACGGCCACCGCCCCATGTTTTCTAGCTCGAGCAAAGCAAAGAGTAAGCACCGGAAAATCCGTGAGCTGTTTTTTCGGGTCTACAAAAAATCTTGGAAAGAAACATGTTGTTCGCACTGCAACATCAATACTATCGCCAACGAGAGTATAAATACAAATTCAAAAATACGACACCAATTCACGAGGACATATGTAGGTGGCAACTTTATACTCTAGCGCTCACCACCTTACAGCACCAGTGGGCGATTCTTATACGGGATCATGGAACACACGACAGGATATTCCGTATTTTTTTATTTCCTTTGTTTATCAACGAGTACACGCGTCTTGTTTTTTGAATTCATAACAAAACCCCGAAAATTTCTTCCTCTGCTGTCCTTCTCACTGCTACCTCAGAGGCTCACAGCATTAGTAGGTGATTACCTATTATGTGGGATCGTGGAACGTGTCATTTGGCACATGGGATATTCCGTATTTTTTTTTTAGTTCCTTTGTTTATCAACGCGTACCCGTGTCTTTTTTTTTTTTTTTTTTTGAATTCATAACAAACCCCAAGAATTTTTCTCTCTGCCGCTCTTCATCTCAACTCTTCTACACACTTGGACTTTAACTCTCACTGGCAGAGCAGCCAACCCACTTCTACGTTTTCTACTTCTACTATTATCATTCTCCAAAAAAGATGGCTGGGCGGCCGAAGAAGCAAGCAAAGAAGCGAGGTACAGCCAAAGTCCAGGTAAGATTTCTTCTATTTCCGTTTTTATACTATAGGAATCACTTTAATCAGCTCTCTCATCACGGTAGTCTGCTCCGGTGGCTCCTGAGAGACAGAGCAAACGACAACGGGCTTCAACTTCCAATAACGACAGTTCCTCTCAACCTTTGAATGACCCTTCTAGGCCTGAGAGACAGAATAAACGGCAGCGGGCTTCAACTTCTAACAATGACAGTTCCTCTCAACTTTTGAATGACCCTCCTAGGCCTGAGAGACAAAATAAACGGCAGCGGGCTTCAGCCTCCAACAATAACAGTTCCTCTCAACTTTTGAATAACCCTCCTAGGCCTCAGCCTTTGAACATCGCCTCTGCCAGTGACCACGACTTCGAGGATTCCCTTACAGAGGAAGACGATAACATCGATCTTCCTAGCATGCCAGTGGAACCACCGGCATACGTGCGCCGTGAGATAGAGACGATAGTAAGTTCCTCTTGTATTTTTGTAATTATCCTCAGCTGGGGCTCTTCTTCTAACCGACACCATAATGAGCTTAGGAGGGAGGCCGTATCTCCTTCTCAACTGCGCAGCGGTCTTCAGTACACCGCACTAGTACTGCATTGTCCAGACTATCCAGTATCCCCTCCGACAGGCCTTCAGTGCACTATGCTAGCGCTTCTACATTGTCTACGCTGGCTAGCACCTCCTCCAACCTGCCTTCCACGGCCAGCCATATTGAAAACAGCACACAAGAAAATACCAACCCTCCCTTTCTCTGGGGGGATGTAACGCGCCGGCCAAAGCACAAAGCAACAGGTGAAAACCTGTCGCTAATGGTATTGGTAAGACATATAATCCTTGCCGAAATCTTCACAGGTCACGCTAGTGAGCAATTTAGCAGTGTCTTGTGGCCGGATCTCCATGATGAGTTGACTCTTAACCGATTGATCGGAGATATCTGGAGGGAACGACGAGCAGTTCGTTCGGAAGAGAATACGAGAGCAGGGTATGGTTTACTGCCTACAGAGTTACCTATTCCAGCGGAAGCTAGACAGGTTAGTTATCCAACGTCAAGATCACTAGCCATCTTTGCACTGAAAAATCATTTTCATAGCTCCGAGACTCTATTGGAGAGTGGCGTAGCCATTCAATGATGAAGATTCGTTCCTTGGTGGCTGGTCATTACCAGCTTGAATCCTCAAGCTCCAAAAATGCAGAGCTAGTTGAGAAACTTCTGCATGGCTACAATTTCATATGTCAAGATTACCGGAAGGTAAACTCGAGATCCCCTTCTTCCGCTTTTTCACCCATAGCATTGACGAGAAACTACTAGCCTGACAAACTCCGGTTCCTTGCAAGTATCATCATCAAATCGATCGGGGAAACATTTTTTGGAAAAAAGCGTCATGGAACCGGATTGTATGATGCATCATGGGAATACTTCCGGCCATTGCCAGATACCATTGTTATTATCTCATGTACCCAGATATACCACGCAATATCCGAGTACAGCAGTGGGCAGCGGAAGGCCGCAAGGTTTGAAGGAGATGACATGGAACGTGAGTTGCATATTTCTGCAGCGACATCATTGTCATAGATTACTAATTTGTATATTTATCACAGTCGTATATAAAACCCTTCATGTTGCATGGTATGAGCAGAGTTCCGAACGTCGGATAAGGATTCGTACGCTGCTCTTTAATCGAATTCAGGACTACATGGGTTTGAATAAACAAGAGCATAATCCCAGGCATATTATTTCGATGCCCAATCCGTACAAGGATCGCACAGATGATCTGGATGAGTTGGAGGCAGAGCAGGAAGCAAGTGAGAGAGAGGCAGAGTAGCCTGAGAACTTACGCTAGGCTAGCAAGTTATGAAATAGCAGAGCTTTTGAGCATCGTTGAGTATCGAGTTACCGTACAGCATGGTATAATAAGTAATTATCCAGCCTGAATAGGGTACTAGTAAAGTAGAATCCCCGTGTCAGTGCCAGGTAGACATACGTTCCCCGGGAACACGGGGAGCGCCGGTAATCATGGCGATGTAGAAGCCCCAGATAGGTGCTGCTATTCGGGTTAATCCCCGGGAGTGCGGTAATCATAAGGAGAGTACAGGGTTAACCCCGCGTTAGCCCCGGTCCACGACTTGAAACATTTCTGCTTTGCTGCCCCGAAGCCCCGGGTTGGTCCCGGGAGCCCGAGAATGTTTCACACTTTTGCTGATCCAGTGGCCCGTTTCAACCTCTGGATTCCGGCTGGGGTACATATACAGCAGCC
>Ga0265357_1000030_pt1 | contig 5131 bp, 5 predicted proteins | sample NZE5metagenome_FD_189081 | JGI IMG/M metagenome (GOLD analysis project Ga0265357, IMG submission 189081) | Rhizosphere microbial communities from Maridalen valley, Oslo, Norway - NZE5 | ecosystem: Host-associated > Plants > Roots > Rhizosphere > Soil | place: Norway: Oslo | collected 2017-09-15
TGCCGATATCGCACCTGGGGTCGGGCTCGCGCACCAAGTCGTCGGCAATCTGGCATCGTCGCTAGCGCGCCTCGCCGCGCACGCCACGACGGCCAATGCGTGGCTCGCGGACGAGATCGCCGGCCATCGCCACGCCTTTGCGGCGGCGCTGCGGCCGGCAAGCTCGGCGTTCACCGCCCACGCCGCGATCGACGCAGTGCGCCGGGCGCTGCCGCGCGATGGCGTGCTGGCCTTCGACGTCGGCGCGCACACCCACCAGATCGCCAGCCAATGGCCGACGCACGCGCCGAAATCCTTCCTCATCACCAATGGCTGGTCCTCCATGGGCTTCGGTCTGCCCGGCGCGATTGCCGCCAAGCTGGCGCGGCCCGATCTGCCGGTGGTGTGTTTGATCGGCGACGGCTGTTTTCAGATGACCTGCGGCGAGGTCGCCACCGCCAAGCGGCTCGGCATCACGCTGCCCATCGTCGTGCTCGACGACAAGTGGCTGGCGCTGATCAAGGTGAAGCAGATCCGCCGCCAGTTCCCGCTCTATGGCACCGAGCTCCAGGCCGAGGATTATCGCGAACCACCGGCGCATTATTTCGGCGTGCCGGCGCACGGCGTGCGCAACGCCGAAGCATTGGAAGATGCGATCAAGATGGCGCTCGCCGCCCATGGGCCGACCGTGATCGAAGCGGTCGTCGATTCCGAGCATTACCTCGATACGGTGTACGATTGATCCGTTCAGCCGTGACGGATTTTCAGCACCACGATAATGAACGTCATCGCGAACGTAACGATGCTCGATCCGATCAGCGGGCCGTCGACGATCGCCAGCCCGTAAACAAGCCATAACAACACGCCGATCACGCACAGAGTCGTCCCCGGCAGCGAAATCGCCCGGGTGTCGCGCTCGCGAATGATCTTGGCCGCCTGCGGCACCCAGCACAGCGTCGTCAGCACGGCGCCGGCCGTGCCGATCGCTTCAACAAGCCCCGATGGCATCGCGGCAAAGGTCATGCGGATCGCCGTTTCGAATCGATGCGTAGTTTTTGCCGCCTCGGTGTGACAGAAATGAAACCACAAAACAGCAAAGCGCTTTTTTGCCGCGCGCGGAACTCCGTTTGATCTTTCTGCGCTCGCAATGTCATCGCATCGTCACGCATGAATCGTAGAATCATCAAGGCGTTAAACGCGCTTTGTCTCGCCGGCTGAATGGCGTGAGCGCGGCGGTGGGCGCCGCAATGCAAGCGCCAATAGCTGCGATCAGATCATGAATGTGTCCGACCACACCCAGCGCGTCTTCGACAGCGACCTGAGCAAGCTCACGCAGATGGTCGCCGAGATGGGCGGTCTGGCGCAGAAGCAGGTCACCGACTCGATCGACGCGTTGGCGCGGCATGACGTCGGTCTGGCGCGCCGCGTCATCGAGTTGGATGGAACCGTCGACGGTATGCTGCGGCAGATCGAGGAAAAGGCCGTGGCGACGATCGCGCTGCGCCAGCCGATGGCGTTCGATCTGCGGGCGCTCGTCGCCATGTTGCGCATTGCCAGCGACCTCGAGCGCATCGGCGACCTCGCCAAGAACGTCGGCAAGCGCGTCATCGCGGTCAGCGGCGAGAACTCGCAGCGCACCTTGATGCGGGGCTTGCGCCACCTGGCGACGCTGGTGGTCTCGCAACTGGCCGTGGTGCTCGACAGCTTCGTCGACCGCAATCCGCGCAACGCGCTGCGCGTCTGGCAAGGCGACAAGGAGGTGGACGCGCTCTATGTGTCGCTGTTCCGGGAGCTGCTCACCTATACGATGGCGGATCCCGGCACCATCTCGCTGTGCATCCATTATCTGTTCTGCGCCAAGAACATCGAGCGCATCGGCGACCACGCCACCAATATCGCCGAAGCGGTGCACTACATGGTCGAAGGCCACGCCATCGCCGGCGAGCGGCCGAAGGGCGATGCGTCGAGCTATGATCTGATCGAGACCATGGTGCCGGCGTAATACGGCGTCGCCCGCCGCGCCGCGGGCAATTCCAACCGGCCGCCAAACAGCCGAAACAACGCGGGCGTTCCGCGGCGTTAACCGCTCGTTAGGGTTAACGGTCTATTGCTGACCGACCCTGCGGCAACGGCGCCTAGCGCCTTTGCAGCTGCCCACACGGCTCTCATCGCAGCGAACACGATGCGTCCGACCCGGTTCCGCCCCCTTCTGGCTTCCGCCTCGCTGCTCGCAGCCATCGCGGCCGCGACCGCGGGATGCCAAACGATCTCGCCGTCGGCCGAAACGACCGGCACGCTACCGCCCGCAGCGGCAGCAGCCGCCATGGCCAGTCCCTCGGATGCGGCCTGGCGGCACGACCTCGACGTCTACGGCGCGCAGTACCACGCCGATCCGACCAAGGTCGACATCGCGTTGCACTACGCCCAGGCGCTGCGTGCCACCGACCAGCGCGCGCAAGCTGTCGCCGTGCTCGAACGCCTGTCGATGCAAAATCCCAACAACAAAAACGTGCTCGGCGAATACGGCCGCGCGCTGGCGGAGGCCGGCGACTACGACCAGGCGCTCGACGTGCTCGGCCGCGCCCACTCGCCCGATCAGCCCGATTGGCGCATCCTCTCCGCGCAGGGCGCGGTGCTCGATCAGCTCGGCCGCCACGCCGAAGCGCAGCGCTACTACCAGACGGCGCTCAAGATCGTTCCCGACGAGCCGACCGTGCTGTCCAATCTCGGCCTGTCCTACGCGCTGTCGAAGGATCTGCCGAACGCCGAAGCGACATTGCGCCGCGCCGCCGAGCGCCGCTCGGTCGATCCGCGCGTTCGGCAAAATCTCGCGCTGGTCGTCGGCCTGCAAGGCCGCTTCGCCGAGGCCGAGCAGATCGCCAGCGCCGATCTGCCGCCCGACCAGGCCGCCGCCAATGTCGCCTATTTGCGGAAAATGCTGGCGCGCAAAGGCGAAGTGCAGAAGCCCGTGCCGGTGGCGCGCGCCGCGGGCGGCACGAGCTGATTATCCCCTCGGATTCCCGCTTGCGCGGGAATGAGCGGAATGAAATCTACTGCAGCGCCATCACGCGGATCGCGGCCGGGCCGAGAATCACGACGAACAGCACCGGCAGGAAGAACACGATCATCGGCACCGTGAGCTTCGGCGGTAGCCCCGCGGCTTTTTTCTCGGCTTCCGACATGCGCATGTCGCGATTCTCCTGGGCCAATACCCGCAGCGTGGTGCCAAGCGGCGTGCCGTAGCGCTCCGACTGCTGCAACGCCAGACACACGGCTTTGATGCCTTCGAGGCCGGTGCGCTGCGCCAAATTTTCATATGCCTGGCGGCGATCGGGCAGATAGGACAATTCCGCCGTGGTCAGCGTGAATTCCTCGGCCAGCGCCACCGATTGGCTGCCGACCTCCTCGCTGACTTTGCGGAATGCCGCTTCGATCGACATGCCGGACTCCACGCAGATCAGCAACAGGTCGAGCGCATCGGGAAACGCCCGCTTGAGCGACAGCTGCCGGCGCTGGATCTTGTTCCGCAGGAACAGGTTCGGGCTCTGCATGCCCATGTAAGCGCAGCCGATCGACATGGCGAACTTGATCATCGGCGGATAGTCGAGCTCCAGCACGATGAAAATATAGAACAGCGAAACCAGCAGCATGACGATCGGCATCGCCATGCGAAAGAACAGATAGGTGATGTAAGGCGCATGCCCGCGAAAACCGGCTTGCACGAGCTTGGCGCGTGCTTCTTCCTGACCGACCCATTTCGACAGATTGAAGTTGTCGACCACCTTCTTCATGTACTGCTTGGGCGATTGGCGCAGCACCGCCTTGCTGCCCTGCGCCATGCGCTCGCGCTCGCGCTGACGGATTTTTTCGCGCTCCAGCGCCACCGCCCGCATCCGCTTGTCGAGCGTGTCGGTGACCAGATACGGCATGGCGAGCGTCAACACCGTCGCGATCGCGGCGACGCCGGCGAAGAACATCGTCATGACGGCCGGATCGAGCGCCTGCGAGATCAAAGAACCCATGACGCGCGCCTCTAGAAATCGAAATTGATCATCTTGCGCATCACCATGATGCCGACGAACATCCACGTCCCGCAGCAAGCCATCATGACGCGGCCGATTGGCTCGAGCCAAAGCAGCTCGATGTAGGCGGGGCTAGTAAAATAGACGAGCCCCATCACCACGATCGGCAGCGCGCCGATGATCGACGCGGAGGCTTTCGCCTCCATCGACATGGCCTGGATCTTCGCCTTCATCTTCTTGCGATCGCGCAGCACCCGCGACAGGTTGCCCAGCGTTTCCGAGAGATTGCCGCCGGCGCGCTGCTGGATGGAAACGACGATGCCGAAGAAGTTCGCTTCCGCAACCGGCATGCGCTCGTAGAGCTTGAGGCAGGCTTCGCCGAGCGGGATGCCGACGGTCTGGGTCTCGATGATACCGCGGAATTCGCTCTTGATCGGCTCGTCGGATTCGCTGGCGATCAGCTTGAGGCTGTCGAGCAGCGGCAGGCCGGCCTTGATGCCGCGGACGATGACGTCGACGGCGTCGGGGAAACCATTGAGGAATTTCGACTCGCGCCGCTTCTTGAGGAACTTCAACAGCCACAGCGGAATCCCGCAGCCCGCCGCGAAACCGAAACCAAGCGCGGGCAGAAGCCCCGCGCCCAACAGCATCGCCACCAGGAAACCGACGACCCCAAACGTGCCTGCCGTGACCATGAAGCGGCGCTTCGACCAGTCGAGGCCGGCTTGCGTGAGCTTGATCGACAGCGGCACGCGCTTGGCCTTTTTTTGCCGCTCTTCGAGCTCCTTGAGCGAGCCTTCGACCTGATCGCGCCGCGATTTCTGGGTAACACGGGTCGGCCGCGCCACGGCGGGCTCCGAGCGCGCCACGTTCGCCATCCGCTTCTCGGCATGCCGCTCGCCGGACAGAATGGGATAGACGAAGACCCACGCGACGCCGCCGATCGCGATCGCCACCAGAAAGAAAAGGCCGTAAGCCTGCATGGCTAGCCTCGCACCGTTTCGCGCGCCGGGTCGGATGCGTCGAGCGCGGCCGCGAGCCGCGCCTCCTCGCCGTAATAGCGCGCGCGTTCCCAGAATTTCGGCCGGCCGATGCCGGTCGATTTGTGCTGCCCCATCAGGTTGCCATTG
>Ga0265357_1000032_pt1 | contig 5008 bp, 2 predicted proteins | sample NZE5metagenome_FD_189081 | JGI IMG/M metagenome (GOLD analysis project Ga0265357, IMG submission 189081) | Rhizosphere microbial communities from Maridalen valley, Oslo, Norway - NZE5 | ecosystem: Host-associated > Plants > Roots > Rhizosphere > Soil | place: Norway: Oslo | collected 2017-09-15
GGGCAACTGCCCCCAAGCGTGCCCACTATAACCTTTCTTGCGGAACTCGCGAACTGCCCGATGGTTGATGTAACTTGGTTTGTTGAATTCGCGAGAAGATATGGGCCAACGCTGTAGGTATTGAAATACTGCGGACCAATTATAGTGTCAGCAGGCTCGGCAGTACAACCAGCATTGACGTTTCCGATATGCGTCCCATACTTGAACAGATTTGTACTAGTCCCGGAGATATACTTGTTGGCGAGAAGCATATTTGAACCGGAATCAATAATACGCACGCCATCGATTTGATTGCCTGTCACTGAGGCTTCGGTATTGAACGTATTGCCCATCAGGAAGGCGTTGCCTAAAATATTACACGAAGTGCCATTGTAACCATTGATAACTACGTTGCTTTGCGTGTTCTCACAGGGAAGAGAACCACTTCCACTCCCTCCAGAAGCACATACACCCACGCTCGCGATTGCTGTAAACCCATTACCAAAGAGGAACAATCCGCCATGCAGGAACGCCGCGAGGCTTGAATCTGAATCTACATTTGCTAGTACTTGCGCTGCATTGTTATTTGAGGAATCCGAATCAATCAACCAAACAACGGAATTGGTTGTCGTGAGGCCGTTCCCAGAATTTTGTTCAAAGAACGAGTGATTAATATGAAAGTCGGTAGTGTTGCGGATGACCAATCCATCACCATTAAGTGAACGATTGAATGCTACGCGATCTAATCTTCCGCCTTGTGCTTGATTGGCCGTCGTCGTACTTGTGATGGTGGCATCGTGACTGCCACATTCGACGAAGGATGAGGCCTGAATAAACATATGGTCACGCGCGCCGCCCGAGGTATCGACGGAAAGGCAGACGGTGGAAGGGTTGGTTGGATTATTGCCATTGAGTTGGATATCGTGAATCTCGACGTTCGCTCCATCGATGGAGACCATCGTCGTGAGGTTCGTCGAATTCGCTTGCTTAATCACTACCGCTTGGTTAGTCAACGAGAGTACATCTTCGTTTACACTTGACGGAATACCATTAATTGAAGCTCCGGTTTTGAGCGTGATCGGAGCGGTTTGAATCCACGTTCCGCCTTGAATGAAGTCCAAAGCATGATAGGTATTAATCGTCGGTGCGGTGGAGATCGTAAGTCCACAAGCTTGGTTAACCTTAATTCGCCCAGGAACTGCGCCAAGCACCGCATCTGCACCCACAATATGCGCGCCGCAATCGGTACCGCCAATAGGCGCAACCGAGTCGGCATAGACTATTCCTTCTATATTGGCGGCACTGACCGTACCGGTAAAAAGTGCAGTACCTGAAACTGTTAGCCCGGCGATGGTTGGGGCTACGCCAAGCACCATTGGACCCGTGCCTGTGAAGGTACCAAGGGCAGTTCCATTGAGAGTCAGGCCGGATGTAAAGGTTACGGCTCCATTGAAAGTATTATTACCTGTGAAGATATTATTGAGCGATAGCCCTGGCTCTACAACAGTTTGGCCAAAGGCTGCTGCACCCAGAAGAAGTATCGTAGCTAGAAGTCTTTTGATCATTCAGATAACACTGTGATGATGCTCGTATCTTCATCACTTACAAACTGGTTACAAACGCAACACCAGCATCGAAAGTCGGCCATTACTTGGACACCTGCTCCTCCACAAGTGTTGCAAATAACTCCATCTGCAAAAGGAAATGAGGACATGGTTACGTCAAGGATTCCGGGGACTGAAGTGTCTCTGCTAGATGGAGGGGGAGTATAAACTTGATACAAGGATCCTGTGTCCGTTATTTGAAGACTCCAATAACTACCATCAGATGCAAAGCCTTGATACGCAGAGGGTGCAGTGGCATCAGCGCCAATTTGTGTTTGTTGCGTAGTGCCTTGAGGACTAGCCTGCAAGTTCCATGTAAATGAGGGTGAATTGATGTGGACCGCCGCAGGAGTAGTAAAAAGCACTGGACTTACGGCGATCTGGCCGCCCGGAATAAATACTATTGAATATGCTTTGCCGGTGTTTACTTGAGGAATTAATGGAGTACAAGAATGGGTTATTCCACCCCCTCCTCCCCCACCACCTGTTTCACTGAATGCGGCGGATACTCCAGTACAATAATCCGAAGGACTTACAGTAAAGGTTGCTTGTTGGGTTCCGGTGCTTATTAGGTAAGCTCCTGCTGCTTCAATGTTTCTGACTCCAGATGTATTGATAATATCTGCAACCCATCCTGCGGTAGTACAAGCAGTGATAACTCCACTTCCACCTGCACCAACATCATTTGTTCCAGAAGAATTTACAAAGAATGTACTTTGACTTATGGTTCCACTTGTACTAGCACAAGTGAAACTTGATACAGGAACATTTGTTTCTTGAGACCCTACAGTTTGAGCAGTTGTTATTCCGGTACCTGAGATTTCATATACGATGATTGCCGGGATTCTGCCGCTAAAAAGTTGCGAAAAGGTTATGCTAGTTGCAGCTAAAGTGGTATGAAGGATATGAATGCCTTCGTAGGAATTGCCATTAGATGAACTTTGAAGATGCGTTAAAGATTCTCCGGCATTGGTAGCTAGGGCGATTTGAACCCCGAAAGCAATCGCTGCTTTGTTTATCATTACAACGGCAATTAACCAGTTGCCGATAGTAGACGTTCCAGATAAACTGAATGTTCCGGTAGTTAATTGTCCTGTATTAGGATAGACCGTTTTGTTAACAAGAGAGATCACTTAATCGGTAGAGACTGGTTTCCACGCAGGCGCAATCTGTTGAATAGGCCGACCCCTTCGCCTGTCGACCACCTCGTGGTCCCCGTGGGTTTTCATGCAGTGCTCACACCAGATAGTGCCGTCGGCATACGTTCGGCAAGCCTTGCGTACCTTGCGACACACATGGGGGGCTGGGTAGACTTCGGTCATGTTGACGTTCAGGGGCATTCGCCGGTTAGGCGAGGGCACTCGACGATCGATGATCTTAATTGAGGGCATTAGCCTGCTGCTACCATTGGTTGGATCCAATAGTTAATTGAACCTGCGCCAGGATTAAAGATTCTAATTCGATCATGCTGGGCAGTGAGTTGGTAGACCGCCGTCACGCCAGATGGTATGCGATAGTCAGTAGCAGCTGCGGCGGGCATCCCCGAGTTGCCGAATCTAATATTAATATCTCCGTTGGCATTGATTGCAAACAAGGAGTTCTTTTGGCCAGCGAGAAGTTCCGCCGTAGAGGTAGTACCTCCTAGCGTGGCGCTAAGATCCGCAGTATTGGTATTGGCAGTTGCCCCACCAATTGGATTGAAAATTGCTGCAAATGTTGACATAGTTAAAGTCCTAGTTAGTGAGTACTGAACCTGAAGTCATCTTACCGCCTTGAATACTATTGGTATTGGAAGGCACGGTTGTAAGAGGAGCAATCGCCACTCCCTCAACGATGTAAGCACCGCTTGTCCCGTTGAATGCTGGAGTCTGGGCTACGCCCGCCCCACCTGAGAGGACTTGGTACTCGGCAGAATTGCCTACGCCGTCTGCGGCTCCTAGCGTCCAAGGTGCGGTCGCAGTCGTGGCACTGCCAAGCAAACACGCTGCCCACACAGATTCATTGCCCAGTGGCGGAGTAATGTTGGCCGCTGTCTGGTTGCAAGTGCTTGCCGCGCCGGAGTTTGACCCAACAGCGTTGAAAGTAGTCGTTCCGCCGGTCTTGTCATTACCCGAGAACTCTCCTCCCAACACGATTGAAAAATTGTTACAATCGCTTGCTCCGGTGAAAGTTGCCACGAATGGATCTAGGGTAGTATCAGGCGCAATCGCTACAAACGTAGCCCCCCAACTATTCGATCCCGTACTAGCGGGCGCAATTCGTTGCGTGATAGTCCAGCCCGGAGAGGTTAAGGTGATGCCGCTGATCGGGCTTGCTGTCGGATGGCACTGGGCAAAGAAAACCACGGCATCCCCGACTGCGTTTGCTGCACAGGAAAATGAGCCTGAGCCTGAAGCAGCAAAGAACTTATTGGCTGGGACGCATCCATTCGGGACATAGGCCATGACGGGCGTGGTAAAAGTTTGATCGTTGCCGTAAGCTGTGCCGACTGAGTTTGTAGCCTTGGCTCGATAGTGATAGGTCGTTCCGGGAGAAAGTCCGATAAGCGAGCTATTCCACGGGGTTACCGTGCCGTCTGAAGTGCAGGGTGCCGTGGGATTAGAACTGAGTCCGTAGCACGTCCCTTCCGAGGTCACTGCCGCGCAACCTCCAGTACAGACATAGCTATTGCCCACGATGTTGACCGAGGTCGCTTGTAGGAAGGAGGTCGTTGTGCTTGTGGTCGCCGTGGGCAACGTAACTGCTGCGACGGTGAATGTCGCTGTCGCTGTTGTGCTGTTGTCAGTGATTGTTTCGGTGGCATTCGTCGATCCCGCAGTGAGCACCGCTGTTGCCGTGGTGTTCGAGGTTATCGTGGCTGTCCCGAGACTCGCCCCTGTGCCTCCGCTCTCACTAAATAGGTTGCTGGTCGTGTAATTCCCATTCCCTGTATCCGTCTGCCAAAGCGTGTTGGTTCCGGTCATAGTCAGTGTGGGCGTGGTGTTTGCCGACCCCGAAGTGGGAGAGATAACCAAGGTTGCTGCGGACACCGAAATCGTGGTACTGATCGAGTCAGTGGTATCTGTGATCGTCAGCGTTCCCGTGCCCGAGCCGGTTGTGATCTGAAGAGTTTCAGAGGTTGAGGAACTGTTCGACTTGCTAACCAGGGTTGCCCCGGTCACTCCCGAAATCGAGAATGCCGTGCCGCCCGTCCAAGAAGTACCGCTGCCCGTTAGTGCCACGGCAATATTCTTGCTGTGCTGAGATGGGATTATGGCGGGAGTGGCAAAGAAGCTGGCACCGGCTGATGCGAATTGATACGCCCCGGTATCCCATGTGCTGCCGCGAGCGTTCTCAGTGATCGCAGGGCAAGTCAGCTTGTGGTTTGTGGTGTTGTAAGAACAGGCAAAACCAGTCCCACTTGAGCAGGCGGTCCCAGCAGCCGC
>Ga0265357_1000033_pt1 | contig 4665 bp, 4 predicted proteins | sample NZE5metagenome_FD_189081 | JGI IMG/M metagenome (GOLD analysis project Ga0265357, IMG submission 189081) | Rhizosphere microbial communities from Maridalen valley, Oslo, Norway - NZE5 | ecosystem: Host-associated > Plants > Roots > Rhizosphere > Soil | place: Norway: Oslo | collected 2017-09-15
CCGACTGCGGCTGCGTCCGCACGGCTTGGTGCAACAGCGCGATCCTGGCCTTGTCGGGAAGCGTTCCTGTTGTTGTCATTTAGTCACAGTTCACTGAAATCCGCAGGCACCCCCAGAGTGGCCCGCCCAGACAGACTACCGCAAATGCCGCGGACCGAACAGACTGCGGACAACGCTTGGCTGTGCCGATGAGGCACGCTCAATTGGCGTTATTCCCTTGTCTTAGCGGGATATTTTGCGCCGATCCTCGCTTCGCGGCCTATAGCGCGCGATTGAATCATATGGTACCATTTTGGGTAGCGTGGGGATGTTGTATAATCCCATGGCTTTTGGGAATCGTAGGTTGGCGTTGCTGGCATCCTGACGATTTTCGAGTGTATAATGGGGACATACGGGGCGCATGGCCATGAACGACAGACGTGAGTCCAAGGCCGAAGCAGACGGTCAACTTCAGACCAAGGCCCGCAAGCCCTGGCATGCACCGTGCTTCACTTGTACCGGCCTTGCGATGACTTACGCGGTTGGAAACGCCAACACTGACGGCGCGACGACTGGAGCGGACGGCAGTTTGAGCTAGGCGGCACCCGCCAGCGCCGGACCTTTTGGCTCGCTCATAGGTTTAATACGCCCATAGTTTTGGCACGCCCATAGAATGAGTGCACTTGTCGGGATTGTTGCGCTCGATGGCGCGACTATTGATCGCGAAATAGAGGCTGCGGCCTCGCGGGCCATTACCGCCTCGCATCCCGGGCGAACGATCGTGCGTCGGGTCGCCGGTGCGGCGTTCGTCGAACTAGACTATCCGGCGGGCGCACAGTCGCATGGCGAAACCCATCCGTTGATGGCCGGCGCTGGACCAGCACTGTTTGCGGCGCTCGCCCGCCTCGATAATCGCGAGGAACTCGGTGCCAGTCTGGGCCTCGGCGGCGCGGAACTCGCCCGCATGTCCGACGCGCGCCTGCTTCTGACCATGTACGAGCGCTGGGGCGATGACGGCGTGGCGCGCTGCGTCGGCAGCTTTGCCTTCGCGCAGTGGGATGCCGCCGCGCGCCGCCTGACACTCGGCCGCGACTGCCTCGGCAACCGGCCTCTGTTCTACCATCGCGGGCCGCAATTCGTCGTCTTCGCGACCACGCTCGGAACCTTGCTCGCGCTGCCTGGCGTGCCGCGCGCCATCGACGAACTCGCTTTGGCGCAATTCATCGCCGTCAACCATCGCAGCGAACAGGAGCGCACGTTCTATCGCGATATCGAGCGGGTACCGAGCCGGACGATGGTGAGCATCGACCGCGACAGCATCCGCTCGCGCAAATATTGGACTCCCGATTACGACGCTCCGCCGCCTTACATCCGGGAGGAAGATTACATCGAGCGCGCGCGCGAGCTGCTGGATTTGGCGGTCGCGTCGGCGACGCGCGACACGCCGCGCGTCGCCATCGCGACCAGCGGCGGCCTCGATTCCTCGGCGATCGCCGCTACTGCGGCGCGGCTTGGCAAAGCAGGGAGCATCACCTGTTTCACCATAGTGCCGCCCGCCGGGCCGCAAGTCGACGTCGGCCCGGACCGCTATTTCGACGAGCGCGACAAGGTCGAAGCGCTCGCGCGCATGCATCCAAGCCTTAGGTTGCGCTTCGTCGCGCCTGACCACAGCAATCCTATTGCCGATCCGGACACACGCCATTTTCTGCGGGCGTATTTGCCCGCGCTCGGTCCGGTCGGGCTGGGGCTCGGGCGCCACCTGAGTAACGATATACAAGCGGCGGGACATCGGGTGATGCTGCTTGGCAGTTACGGGAACTTCGGATTGACCTGGGAAGGGCTGCTTTCGCTCGCCGTCCTGCTTCGCGGCCGGCAATGGCAAAGCTTCGCCCATGAGGTGCGTGCGGCAGCGCGGGAGAACAACTTCGGTCTCGCCCGAACCCTGGCCGGCGGCGTGATCGTACCAATGGCGCCGTTCTGGATGCGCCGGCTCATCAATCGGTTGCGCGGACGCGACCCCGACAGCGTCGCCCGACACAGCGCGCTGAATCCTGCGTTCATCGCCGAGTCCGGATTGGCGCGGCAATGGCGCGCGGAGCGGTTCGATCCCTGGTTCGGCCCGGGCGATCCGAACCCGGTGCGCTGGCGCGCCGATCGCCTGTTCGATCAATCGCAATATGTCAGCGACATACGCGGACTTTCGGACGACATCGTCGGCTGTGAGCTGCGCGATCCGCACGCGGACCGCCGGCTGCTGGAGTTCGCGCTTACGGTGCCCGAGCCGATGTACCGCCGCAACGGCATTCCGCGTTCCTTTGCGCGGCAGGTATTGGCCGATCGGCTGCCACGCGAAATCATCGGCGAACGCCGGCGCGGTATGAACAGACCGACCTGGTTCCGTACGCTCGAGGCCAGACGCGCCAATATCGCGAGCGATATCGAGCGCCTGGAAGCCTCGCCGCTAGCGAGCCGGCTGCTCGACCTGCCTCGACTGAAGCGCCTGATGGCCGAATGGCCCAAGGACGAACAGACGGCGCAGGAACGCCGCCTCGAATATCGTCTGGTCCTGGCACGTGGCATCCATGTTGGGCGGTTCGTGCGCTGGGTCGAAGGCGGCAATGCATAGCCGGAGACTTCGGAGCTGACCCCGAGTCAGGGATTGATAAACGCATCAAACCAAGGCAACAGAGGGCGCTTTCCGACAGTGCGAATGCCATGGCCGACATCGTCGATTCGACAGTCATCTCCCGCAGCCCTTCGGTCCTCACCGCGGAGGTCGACGGCGAGGTCGTCATGATGAGCATCCAGCAAGGCCAGTATTTCGGCCTCGACGACATCGGCAGCGATATTTGGAAGCGCATCGAGCCGCCATGCTCGTTCGCGGCGCTGATCGACGGGCTTGCTGTCGACTATGATGCCGACCGGGCAACCATCCTCGCCGACGTACACAGTTTATTGCTTCGTATGGCGGAGCAGGACGTTGTGCGGCTGACCTGATCGACGCGCTTTCTTTGGCGTAGACTTGACGGGTCAGCTTGCCTTGGCCGATGGCACCTCAGCCCGGTGAATCCAACAATTGATCGTGAAGCGCGAATCCGCCCAAGCTCCGGAAGGAACGCGGACCGGCAGGACTTCATGCCGAAGCCAGCTGGGGAAAAATATCAAGCTATCCGTTTCCGGCGCCAGTTCGACGAATGGAGGCCGCGAGGGCTCCGTGCCGGGGGCGGAACGTTGCGGGAATCCGTAGAGTCGAAGTTCGCCGCCGCTGAAACGGTGCGGCGTCGCAGCGAAATAATAGACGCAGGACAGAATACGCACTCGTCTTGGCCCAGTTTGGGTGTCGATGTGTTCGCCGATATAGCCGCCATCCGGATAAGCAGTGATTAAGAACTCCTTCGGCTCGACCGCGGGCTCGATCAAGTTGAGCGCCTTGAGCGCCGGAACCGTAACTGCATCGACGAGAGCCCGGATCGGATCGCCGAATGCGCCGAGGTCATGGAGGTAAGAGGCGATCCGCATTTTTGGATCGACGAAACGCTCGCCGGTCAGTCGATTGTGCATGTCGCCGATCTGGAAATCGGCCTGGCGATCGAAAACATATTTCAGTAGCGCCTGGACATAATCGGTACCTAAAACATTGCGGAAGATGAGATGCGGACAACGCGCGTCGGCGGAACCCGTCGGCAGCCGCAATACTTCAAGCCTTGCATCGGCCTCCCTTGTCGTACTCACCATGTGGCATCTTTCTCGTCGACGACCTTCGCCTTCGCAATCCGCAGGGACAGTTCTCATCGGATTGCGCGCTGGATTGAGCATCATTTATCGTAGAATATCCCCGCCAATGGCGCGGTGCAAATTGCGACTATCTGGCAAATCTTCAACGACTTGTGCGAGTTGGGTGCCGTTCGTACGCTCGATTTCGTAGGGTATCGTGCATGACAGACGCCTATGAGCTCAATGGGCTCAAGCTTGAGTCCGATTTCCCGTTGCCCGCATTCACCGCGTGGGGCGGTTCGCCAGATGCTTTGGCCGACATCGCGATTCGGCGCGGCAAGGTTCCATCACGACTCGAGCGGCCCGACCATGTCGCGCCGCTGTTCCAGACGAGGGGCGCCGGCGAATATCTTCTGGTCCTGCCGGGCACCGGCCGCTTCCTTGTCCGAAGCGGCAGAGAAATTGCGGTCGAGCCGGAAACCGACACACCGGTGACCAATCTAAGCGCCATCCTCACCGGGCCGGTTCAGGCCGCGCTGTGGCATCAACGTGGCCTCCTGCCGTTGCACGCCAGCGTCGTCGTCATCAAGGGCCGCGCGATCGCGCTTTGCGGCTGTGGTGCAGCCGGCAAGTCCACACTGGCCGCGATCCTGGCGGCGCAAGACCACAACGTCATCGCCGATGACATCTGCGTCGTCGATGCACGTAGCGATGGAAAAGTGCTGGTGCCACCGGGTTGCGCGAGGCTGCAACTATGGCCCGATGCTCTCGCCGAGCTCGGCATTGCGCCGGATGGGCTCGAGCGGGCAGTGCCGGATAAGGAAAAGTATTTGCACGATTGCGGCAATCGCATCCCGGCCGAGCCGCAAAGGCTCGCCGCGGTCGTACTGATGGTTCGCCATCACACGCTTCCTCCGGCCACACTCGAACGGCTACGCGGCACGCAAACCGCGGACGTACTGCACGACTGCG
>Ga0265357_1000036_pt1 | contig 4573 bp, 5 predicted proteins | sample NZE5metagenome_FD_189081 | JGI IMG/M metagenome (GOLD analysis project Ga0265357, IMG submission 189081) | Rhizosphere microbial communities from Maridalen valley, Oslo, Norway - NZE5 | ecosystem: Host-associated > Plants > Roots > Rhizosphere > Soil | place: Norway: Oslo | collected 2017-09-15
CCGAATCTGTCTATCAGGTCAACGGAGACGCCAAGCCGTCTGCGGCCGTTCCGACCCTGATCGCCGGAGTCGTTCTCAACGCCACGGTGGTCAAGGGAACCTGGGCCTGGATGCAGATCGCTGGTCGAGCCTCTTGCTTGTTTGACTCGGCCATCACTGCGGCCGTGGCCGGCAACGCGGTCAGCCCCAAGGTCACAGCGGCCGTACCGTCCACCTTTGATGTGGGCGCAGTAGCGGGCGTGGCGATCGAGAAGGTTGGAGTCGCCGAGACCCTACCTGTGGTTTCGACGATTTCCGTGGTGCAATTGGATTCCGTTCTCCTGCGGAGGATTTAATGGCAACCGACGTACTTGTAAAAGGTTCCCCTTTTGGAACCGGGGGCTATCAAGAGGGCGTCCTCAAGCACTTTGGTCCGGCGTCCTACACCCAGGTGACTCCTGGAACCACTCCGTCTGGAGGAGACACGGTTTACGCCTCGCAGTTCGGACTGAAAGTCATCCACTGCCTGGAAGTCGCGGGAGACAATACCGGAACCTATGTGGTAGTTCCCATCCCTGACGCGAATACCGTAACCGGGCAGATCGTTGGTTCTGCCTACGCCTTGCGCTGGTTCACCGCCGCGAGCATGGCGGAAGTGGCCGGAGCGGTAAATCTGTCTGCGAGCTTTGTTAAGCTGAGAGCCATCGGTTACTAGGGAGACCTGCCATTGCTTTCCAAGACTATTGGAGTGAACTGGTTGGAACGGTCCCCCGGCTAGATCCGATTCTTGCCCAGAAACTAACCAACAGGGCTTGGTCATCCATCAAAGATGAACGTCTGTGGTCCTGGCTCCGCGGTGTGGGAGTTATGGTGGCGCCGCAGATCATCACTTCCGGCACCGTCTCCGTCACCCAGTATTCCAATCAGGTCAATCTGGACGCGACGGCCAACGCCGCTCTCAATAATCTTCAGAACCCCCCGATTGCTCTTCGCCAGTTCCGTTGCGGACTCGGCGGAGGTTCTATTTACAACATCGTGGGTTATAACAACACCGGAGCGACACTGACCCTGGACCGCATCTATCAAGAGGCCACCGCGGCCGGGCAGCCCTACCAGATTTACCGCTGTTACTTCGGACCCTGCGACCAGAACGGAAACTACGTCACCGACTTCAAGATGTGGACCGTGGTCCTGAACACCAATTCCGGGTACGCCATCGTGGGCCAGAACCTAAGACTTACCCAACAGGAACTGGATGCCAGGGATCCGCAGCGCGGCGCTCAAGACTTGGCCTATACCATGGCGGCGCGCGGAGTCGATTCCAGTGGCCTGCCGATCTACGAGCTGTGGCCGCATCCCACGAGTCAATGTGCTTATATCGGAATGTATCGCAAGAGAGGATTTGAACTCTCGAACACGCAGGACGCTCCGATAACTCTGCGAAAGAACCTGATCGTCCACGGAGCGCTGGACCTTGCTTTCAACTGGGCGATAGCGAATATGGGAAGGTTCCCAGAACTGAAGGGTGTGGACTGGCAACTGCTCAAGTCGGAGAATCTGCGGCACTACACGACTTCTCTCAATCAGGCGAAGGTAGCGGACGACGACATCGAAACTGAGAATTTCCTTCCACAGCTTCGTGATTATCTTGCGTATCCGCCTATCGATTCCGACTTCGCACAGGGGCACGACATGGGCGCTTGGTTCGACGGTTAGAGTGTTACTATTCGACAGGAGGATTTTATGAGCAAAAACAAAGACCAAATTTCAAGTCCGTTCGAGAATCAGCTTCTGGATAATCCCGGCGATGGCGCGAAGAAGGGCGACGTCGTGGACCATAACGTGTGCCCGTACTTCTCCAAGCCGAGAGAGCACGAGGCTGGACTGCCAGAGGTTTTCTTCTCCGCGGTGGACGGTGACACGTACCACGGAGAGATCGGGAAGAAGGCTGCGAAGATTTCGGGCACGATGGGGGGCCGCAAGTGAAAAAAGGTGGAATGGCTTCTCCGATGAAAGGATTTCCTGACGTCAAAGGTTGCACTCAGGCGAAGGACGCCGTGATCGTGGAGCGCAAGGACTTGGTAGGGTTGGTCGATGAAGTGGCCGACGACTGCGTGGCTTCGCCAATGAATGGGCAAGTCGCCAGCGGACAGATGAGGCAGGAATCTCCACGCTCGGTGACTTCGGTTCGGTTGGGGAAAGGAAAGTAATTGAGCAAGTGGTGGCTGCTATTTATTCTGCTCATTCCTTCGTTCGCTCACGCGAATCAGCGTGAGACGGTGTATTGCAATCGCGGAGGGCAGTCGCTCATCGTTTCAGGACTGACTGGCGCTCCGTTGGTGGATGCTAGTTTCCCCGGCTGCACCGTGACCGTGTATCTCACGGGAACTCTCACTCTGGCTACAATCACTTCCGATGCGGCGGGACTTATTCCGCAGGCTAACCCCTTCACCGCGGATTCCTTCGGTGTCGGTTACTTCTACGCCGCCAACGGAACGAGAGTCGATATCCAACTCTCCGGTGCGGGGATACCCTCTTATACCATTGGAGATGTGCTGCTCAACGATTCGATCTCTGGACCCTCAATACTTCCTTTAAGCAACACGTTTTCGGGAGCAGTAAACACTTTCTCCAACACGGTGAACCTCAACACGGTAAGCGGAAACCCCAATTTCACTGGAGCGCCCACCGCTTCTCAGTTCAATAAAACCGTGACCGTGGACGGAGTTACCATCACGACTTTGGCTCAGGCGGAAGCGGTCTGTGTGACCATGGGCGGATGCCGGATAGAAGTCCCTCCAGGAACGAATCCTACGCTCTCTGCCGTACTCACCCTCAGTGTTCCGACGAGTCTGTACTTCAAGTCCCCCAACACCGTCACTTGTTCCATGTCCGATCCGGGGATTACCTCCGGATGTTTTAATGTGACTTCGAGCAACGTCAATCTGGAATGCACCGACCGCTCTGTTCTATTCACGCAGCCCAACGCTCAGAACATTGAAATATTCATGTACTACGCGGCGAACGCAAATGTCACCGTGCGCAACTGCCGATTCGACTGGAACGATGCGAACCAGACGAACTCCGGAGGAGTTTACGCCACACTGCGCTCTGCGGCGGGTTCCGCCGGATTGCGGGTTTACGACAACGATTTCACGAGAGGCGGCGACCGAACCATTGACTTCCGAGGAGCCAGTCGCGTCTGGATCCAAAGGAATTATTTTCATCAGTCCGGACTCAACGTCGCTGGCGTCACGAATCGAGCGGGCAATTCTGTATCGGTGGACGTGGACGGGACTACTCAATCGAGCGACGTGTTTTGCACCGATAATCAGGACGACCAGCACGGAGACGCTTTTGCCTGTAAAGGCAGCCGTATTCATATCAACGGAAACACCATCCGCGGAGCGGCCGATTTCGGAATTACCCCTCTTCCATCTGAGGCGGGAATTGACGGTAGCGCGAGTTCCGAGATCGAGGTGATTGGGAACCATGTCATTAACGCGCGCGGTCCACAGCTCTACCTTCAGAGCCTGAACGAAGGGACCGTGAACTACGTGGAAAGAGACCTTCGCGTGGAGGGGAATTCCTTTGTGGCGAATGCTTCTTGCTGCGGACTCTCTGCGACTGACCCGAAAGTGGTAGCGAGTATAGCGGGTTCTGGAATCACCGCCGGACAGCAGACCAACATCGGATTCATCAACAATTCGTTCGACGGTGTACGCCTTGCCATCGACACCATCAACAATTTCCAGGTCAAAGGGAACGGATTCCACAACATCCTGAGCAGCTTGGCGGCTGGCATCGCTCTCAACGTAGACCAGGTATCCAACGGCTACGGAGCAGTCACCAAAAACTTCGTCATCAGCGGCAATACTTTCACCACCGACAACTCCACGCTTATCTCTGCCGTCGTTTTTACCGCCAACGTCACGACTCCGGATTCCTGCGTCATCACCGACAACGCTACTTCGACTGGAGTGACCAACGACATCACAGAGAATTCCGGGTTCTCTTTCGGAACCTGCCTGATAACCAGAAGTAATAGGTCCATCGGCTCTTACTCGAATGGCGGAATATTTTCTCCGGTAAACATTCAGTCTGCGGGAATAACCGACAACACGCTAATCGACGGGAAGAGATTCAGCGTCAATAAGGGTACGCCTCTCACGTCCAGCAACTTCGCCTTGAGCGGATGGGGTTCGGGGGCCACTGTCACCGTCAGCACGACCTCTTATGATGGCGCTGGACGCATCACAGTCACAACGGGATCATCGCCGTCGGCGAACCCGACCGTGACTCTGACATTTGCGGATGGAACGTGGACGACGAACTCGGAGTGCCCTCCGGCCAGAGGAGACCAGAGTGGTCCGGCGGGAGCTTATTGGGCGCTGGTTACTCCGACGGCCACGACGGCTCTGTGGGCTTTTGTAGGAACTCCAATAGCGACGAATTTATATGTTCTTGATTGGACTTGCACGGGGAAGTAGGGAGACAGTCGTGAACACATCTTTTATAAAAAGTAAGTTCGACAATTGCTGCCTGCTATTTATGATTGTATTCTTCATTTGCCTGCTCACCTGGGTGGACAAGA
>Ga0265357_1000037_pt1 | contig 4522 bp, 5 predicted proteins | sample NZE5metagenome_FD_189081 | JGI IMG/M metagenome (GOLD analysis project Ga0265357, IMG submission 189081) | Rhizosphere microbial communities from Maridalen valley, Oslo, Norway - NZE5 | ecosystem: Host-associated > Plants > Roots > Rhizosphere > Soil | place: Norway: Oslo | collected 2017-09-15
CCGGCTGAAAATTTTTTCGATTGCGCGAAAATTTCCAATCCTGATTCAGTCCGATCGCAGCGCAATTCCCTATTTCAACGACTCCCTCGCATCGCTGGAGACAGACGTAGGTATGCAGCTCACGCTGGCGCGGATTCCGATGTGCCGAAGCGTGCTGAGCGTCAGCCCGGTCAACGACGCGATCCACGATCGAACGATGAATGCCCTCAACGGCGGCTGTGCCGCCATCCTGGAGGGCAACCTCGCCAGCAAGAGCATTTTCAAGCACGGCCAAAATGCACTGTTGTTCCGCTATGATGATGACAGCCTCGAGGAATGTCTGGATATCGTGTGCAATCGGCCGGATCGCGCTTATCGAATAGCGCGGGCCGGTATGAGGTTGCGCGATGATCCGCGCCTGCGGTTTGGTCAATTTCACAATATCCTCGATCTTGCCCGGCGGCGCGCATGATACCTGCCATAGGTCGGCGAATTGCGTCGTATATCGACCGCCACGTCGAGAAATCTTCCGTGTAATATGCTGATCAACTTTGTTTGCACTGCCGGAGGTTTCTGAAAATGAAAACCGCGCAGCGTACCCTTTCGGGTCGATCGCGATTGATTGTCCTGAACAAAGGTGAAGGCGATGCCCAGATCGCGCACGCGTTGGTCATGAAAGGTTTCACCAAACCATCCGCGACTGTCGGATTGGCGCTTGGGTATGATAATGAGAGGCAAGAGCGGTACTGGATCGAACGCAGCGCTCTTGAGGTCCAGCCGACTTAAGACGTGCCGACGCATCGCAGGCTGCCGTCTCGCAACACTGCGGCGATGCGAGCCTTGACGATGAATACGGTTCGGGGCGACGATGATGCCTTATTTTTCGGACTATTCAACTTTTGGAAATATCCTGGTTTAAGCTTCAAATCGCATCGACCATGCTGGCGAAGCCTGCTATTTTTGCGGGGACGAACGGTGCTACAGCCGGTGCAATGAAGCAGGACTTCTGCGATCGCTTTCCGCGTTTTTTAGAAACGACCGAAACTATTCCTTCGCGGTCGCGCCTCAATGCGCGTTGGCGTGCGATAATTGGCTGGAACACGGCCGTCTTGGCCGGCCGCCGCGTTCTCGACCTCGGATGCCATGATGGGCGGTGGAGCTTCGCGGCGCTCGAGGCCGGCGCCTCCCATGTCACCGGTGTTGAGGCTCGCGCGCACCTTGCGAAAAAAGCAGCGGAGAATTTCAACTATTTTGGCGTGCCCGCCGGCGCTTATGACATCGTGACCGGAGACGCCGTGGAGGCGTTGCGCGGCATGAAGATCGGAAGCGTCGACATCCTGATGTGCCTTGGATTTTTTTATCATACGTTGGAGCATATGCGCCTGCTACTGGAAGCAAGGCGGCTCGGCGCCGAATATCTCATCATCGATACAAGCATATCGTCGGCCAAGGAACCGATCGTCGCGCTTGCTTTTGAATCCACCGAAGATGCGCGCAATGCCGTCGACTATGGACTGACAGGAAACAACAAGGCCCTGGTCGGTGCGCCGTCGAGGTCCGGTCTCCTTGCCATGCTGGATTATGCCGGTTATCAGGCCGTTTTTTTTGATTGGCAGAACAACGCGGTCGGCGACTGGACCGACTTGCCCGACTACGCGGCGCATCTGCGCGTGACGGTGCGCGCGCAACGGAAGAACACTGCGCCGCAAGCGGCGTAATCCGACGCAAGCCGGTTGCCAAGACGAAATCCTTGCGGCATCTTGCCTTTCGGTGAGTTGAACAAAGATCAACGGAGTCATGCCCTGGAGACGTCGGCGCGTGATCTTTACGTTGATCTCCTCGTTCGCAGCGTTGTCGACGGCATCTACGGCGACCCCATGCCGGGTCCCTGGCGCCCGGGCAACAAGTTCGATCGCGGCGAGCGCGATCCCGGCACGTTGGGCCCAACGACGGCCCACACCATGGTCGGCGTCGATCGGCTTCGCAACCTCGCCATTCTGGCGCAGACGGCACATGATGACAATGTACCCGGCGACTTCATAGAAACCGGCGTTTGGCGCGGCGGCTGCTGCATCCTGTTGCGCGGCATTCTCGCCGCCAACGGCGTGCTTGCGCGCAAGGTCTATGTCGCCGATTCCTTTCAGGGCGTGCCGCCGCCGAAACCCGATCGCTATCCGGCCGACCGCGGCGACACGCTGCACCGGCACACGGAGCTCGCCGTGCCGCTCGACGCGGTCAAGGCCAATTTCGACCGCTACGGCTTGCTCGACGACCAGGTGGTCTTTGTCGAAGGCTTTTTCAGCGACACGTTGCCGTCGCTGCAGTGCGGGCCTCTGGCGCTCATTCGGCTCGACGGCGATCTGTACGAGTCGACCGAGCTCGCGCTGCGCCATCTTTATCCGAAGCTGTCGCCAGGCGGCTTCGTGATCGTCGACGATTTTGGGGTGTCGGCGCCATGCCGACAGGCGGTGTACGATTATCGCGCCGAGCACGGCATCAGCGCGGCGATCCATACCATCGATCGCAGCGGCGTGTGGTGGCGCAAGCCGTCATAGGGCGGATATCCGCATGCAGAATAATCTGCTGGTGCTGCGCACGAGCCCCGACTGGACCACCTTCGACATCGAGCGCTCGCGCGAGTTTCTGAAGGCTTTGCGCCTGCCCGAGGATCTCATCGTCGCGTTTGCCGCGCTGTGGGATAGCCACTTCAAGGTGGATTTTCGCGGCGTCCGGGCGCAACTGAAGGCGCTTGCGCTTGCGACCTACAACGACGTTCGGCAGGCGTCGCTTGTCCGCCACCAGGACTGGGACGGCAACACGCCGCCCGACAGCCGGATTTGCTTCGTCGACGACGACGACTGGATGGCACCCGCCCTGTTCGAGAGCCTGCCGGCGCTGGCCTCCGGCGAGGATGGCATACGCTGGGGCTCGCTCCGGCTCGGCCGCGTTTTTGCGCCGGACGGTTATGCCGTGCCGATCGTCCAGCGCCGTCCAGTCGACCGCATCGTCTACACCAACAACTACGCCGTGACCGCGCGGGCGCTTGCCCGCCTCGGACGCGCCGCGTTCTTTGAACATGACGCCGCGCAAAAATCGTTTGATCAACCGGGCTTCACGCGCGTCACGTCTGAAAAATATCTGTCATGCGCCGTGAAGCATCCCTGTTGCACGATGTCGGTCAACTACCTCATGTCGCTCGAGGACTTCCGGTCCGATCCGCGCCGGGAGATGTCGAGGTTCATGGAATCGGTCGACGCTATGCCGCTGGACGGCATGGATGAGTGGTTGAAAAAGCCGTTTGGCGAATTTCGCCAGGTGATGGGCGAAGCGGTCCGGTCGCGTTGAGATTTATTGGCCGAACCGGTAGCCGAATTGCACGATATCCCGTGCATAGCGCCTGGCAACGATCTCCGCCGTGGCAGGCGTGTAGTAATCGGTGTAGGCCGCATGCTGGGAGGCGTTGATCCGCGGCAGCGCAGCGGGGGCTCGGCCGAGACGACGGCCGATCTCGTCGAAGTCCTCCTGCAAACGCTCGAACCGCCCGACTAAGTCGACGATGATGATACCGTCGTCGTCCACTAGGTAATCGATCTGATTGCGGAAGATGTTCTTACGGCCGTCGCTATCGACGATTTCGTCGTCGCAGCGCAAGAGAAACTCTTCAAAACTGCGGGCGTGCGTGAGCACGTAGCTGAAAAATTTGTTTGGAGGTTTGGCTAGATCGACGTATTGCCTGGCGTTGTCGATTAAGGACCACCATGACACCAGGCGATCCCAAGGGTTGCGCACGAAGCTGAACTTGAAGCAGGAATCCCAGACCGCACGGCCGTAGATCTCGCGCAGCTCGCGCGCCAGAAAATGCTTCCGGGGGTCGAAGATGTCGGCGCCAAGCGCCGCGCGCACTGAATTGCCTCCGGTTTTCTGGACGTGAACGAAAATCCAGGGCGGCGCCGCGGCGTTCATCGGGCTAGCGGCTCGGCGCCACGTCCTCTGCGACCGTCGCCGCGTCAACGCTGCGGCAATCCGCGTCGAATTCCGCTCGGGCGGCATCGAGCCGATCCAGCAATTCCTTGCTTTCACCCCGTGCGCAGATCTCTAGCAGGAGGCGGTACACGTATCGTGCCAATTGCGAAACCTCCCAGTGGTATTTGGTTTCGTCCCAAGTCACGCGCTCATGATGGAGTTCCAGTGTCAAAAATTGATCGACCGCGGCTTCGGCGCGCGCCGAGCGGTCGGGCCACGCCACGCCGGTGTGTTGGGCGATGCGATCGACGTGATGCCGCCAATCCTGCAGCAACCCTTCGTAGGACAGCAAGTAGCGCGACATGCCCCGCGAATGATATTCGGCGTCAAGGACATGTCTCAGCCACAGCCGAACCGACTTTGAGACGGCAAAATTGTCTCGGCGCTGCAGCGATCGCGCCACTTCCAGCGGATTGCGCACCGGCAGAACCGCGCCGATGTTCATCTCCAAATCGGCCAAGATCGACAAGGTGAATGGCACGAAGCGGCAGATGCGCGGGTCCTTGAGCATGATCGTCGG
>Ga0265357_1000038_pt1 | contig 4463 bp, 4 predicted proteins | sample NZE5metagenome_FD_189081 | JGI IMG/M metagenome (GOLD analysis project Ga0265357, IMG submission 189081) | Rhizosphere microbial communities from Maridalen valley, Oslo, Norway - NZE5 | ecosystem: Host-associated > Plants > Roots > Rhizosphere > Soil | place: Norway: Oslo | collected 2017-09-15
CCGGCACCGCAGCCGCGAACGTAAGCACTGGCGTCCCCACCATCTAAGTGACGCAACGGGCCGTAAGCAGACATTATGCGCCGCGGCCAACCTGGCGCCGGCAGACAAGTGTCAGCTCGGCCAAAGGACCGGTATCCAGGCGCGTGCCCACGCCTCGACGACGCGCCGCGCCTCGGCGGCCGGGTGCTTGCCTTTGACCGTGTCCATGCGGATCTGGAAGAACTCTCCTCTGGCGCCGGCGAGACAAAGATAGCTGTCGAGATCGACCGCCCGCCGCTTGTGAAAGTAATTGTACTCCACGCAGATGAACCGGCCGCGTCCGGCAGTATCGGCTATCGTGAACACGTCCTTCATCGTCAGACCGGCATAGTCACCCCGCTTCGCAATGTTCACGATCTCGCCCTTGGCCTCCTCGAGCGCTGCCTGAACCGCCGCCGACGCTGGATCGTCAGGAATCGATTTCATTTTCAGGTCATAGATGTAGACGTCGATCGTCCAGTCCGGGCGCGCGAACCGCAGGCCGTAGCCCATTCCCGGTTGCTTGGCTTCGAAATCCATCGGCGCCTCGTGCGACAGACCTGAGACCTGATCCGGAACGGGCACACCCAGTAGAGTGGTCGTGGTCTGGGCCAGGGCGCCAGGGGTCGCAAGAACGAGACTCGCGGCGAACATCAATATCGCGGCGCCAACCCAAACAGTGGCCCATCTTGCAAGCATCATCCGGGATTTCCTCCAAGGTTTCGGCAAGTGGCCGCCGCGCACAGTTTCATGAACTGAGCCGCACCACCGCGTCGGCCGGCGTCATGAGCTCCCGCGTGCCGTCGGCGCGCCGTTTCACTTCGACCTTGCCTTCGGCGAGGCTGCGCGGCCCGACCAGAATCTGCCAGGGCACGCCGATCAGGTCGGCCATGGCGAATTTCGAGCCGGGCCGCTCGTCGCGGTCGTGGTAGAGCGTATCGATGCCCTTGGCCGCGAGTTCCGCGTAAAGCTTTTCGCAGGCGGCGTCGGTGTCGCTTCCGCCCTGCTTGAGATTGAGAATCATGGCTTTGAACGGCGCCACCGGCTCCGGCCAGATGATCCCGGCCTCGTCGTGGGACGCCTCGATGATGGCGGCGACGAGCCGGCTCGGGCCGATGCCGTAAGAGCCCATATGCACCGGCTTGTCGGCACCGTCGGGGCCGGTCACGAAAGCCTTCATGGGCTCGGAATATTTTGTGCCGAAATAAAAGATGTGCCCGACCTCGATGCCGCGCGCCGACACCCGCTTGTCGGCCGGCAGCGCCTCGTAGGCCGCCACGTCGTGTTTCTCCGAGGTCGCGGCGTAAAGCGAGGTCCATTTGTCCACGATCGACTGCAAGCGGCCGACATGGGTGAAATCGACGTCAGGGCCTGGAACCTCGAAGTTCAGATAGTCCTTGTGGCAGAACACTTCGCTCTCGCCGGTATCGGCCAGGATGATGAATTCGTGGGACAGATTGCCGCCGATCGGGCCGCTCTCCGCCACCATCGGGATCGAGCGCAAGCCCATCCGCGCAAAAGTGCGCAGATAGGCGACAAACATGCGGTTATAGGCGTGCTTGGCACCGGCGAAATCGACGTCGAACGAGTAAGCGTCCTTCATCAAGAATTCGCGCCCGCGCATCAGGCCGAAGCGCGGCCGCACCTCGTCGCGGAACTTCCATTGGATGTGGTAGAGGTTGAGCGGCAGATCCTTGTACGAGCGCACGTAGCTGCGGAAGATCGCCGTGATCATTTCCTCGTTGGTCGGGCCGTACAGCATGTCGCGCTCGTGGCGGTCCTTGATGCGCAGCATCTCCTTGCCATAGGCCTCGTAGCGGCCGCTTTCGCGCCACAGCTCGGCGGACTGGATGGTCGGCATCAAAAGCTCGATGGCGCCAGAGCGGTCCTGCTCCTCGCGCACGATCTGGCAAACCTTCTGCAACACGCGCAGACCCAGCGGCAGAAAGGCGTAAATCCCAGCCGCCTCCTGGCGGATCATGCCGGCGCGCAGCATCAAGCGGTGAGAAGCGACCTCCGCTTCCTTCGGGGTCTCGCGCAGATTGGGCAAAAAGAACCGGGAAAGGCGCATGGAATCTCGCAAAAAGTGGCCGCGGCAGTGAAACCGGAACCGGGCCGGAAACACAAGAGGAGGTATTTTTTTGCCGTCTGAGGTGGGCAGCCTCGTGACAAAAGCCAGCAGATCGATTACCAATGTTTTTGCGCAATCCCGAAACCGCCATCTCGTTCACGAGATTTCGGGAAAGCGGTCCAAGTCTTGGGAGGATATACCCGGACGCGTAAAGCGGCTTCACTGCCACGGTGCGGACGCGTAAAACCACATAAGTACGCGGAACTAAGGGTTCAGATGAGGATTCTCGAGCAGGGCTTTTGCCCTGCTTTTTCTTTTGGTGATGAGATCACGGCTGACGCTCCAAAACCGCGCCTGGAGTGTTAAAATAATCCCATAAGGAACTGTTTCGGCTACCTATTATTATGGCCTTTGGACGCCACGACCTACGGGGTCATGTGCAGCCCAAAGGGCGCCAAGAGGCTTTCCAATGTGACCAGCCGCTCGACGTAGATGATGTAACACGCCGCAAAAACCACGACCGAGACCAGTGTCGTCCAGACCAGTTTTCGACGCAGATTGGGGATCGCCGGCGCCCCCGGATCGGTGCCGGGCGCGACCTCGTCGTCCTCTTGCTGGCTGCGCACGCCCCACGGCAGCACCGCGAACAGCACGATCCACCAGATCAGGAAAAAGATCGCGACGCCGGTGGTGACGGGCATTTTTTCAGGCCTGCTCCAGCTCGACCAAAGTGCCGGAAAAATCCTTCGGGTGCAGGAACAGCACCGGCTTGCCGTGGGCGCCGGTTTTTGGCTCGCCGTCGCCGAGCACGCGAGCGCCGGCGGCTTTGAGCGCATCGCGGGCGGCGCGGATATCGTCGACTTCGTAGCACAGGTGATGCATGCCGCCGTCCGGGTTGCGCTCGAGGAACTTGGCGATCGGCGAGCCCTCGCCGAGCGACTCCAACAGCTCGATCTTGGTATTGGGCAACGTGATGAACACCGTGGTCACGCCATGGTCCGGCTGCGGCACCGCCGCCGAAACCTGCGCCCCGAGAACGTCGCGATAGACCGCCACAGCCTTGCCGAGATCGCGCACAGCGATCGCCACGTGGTTGAGCCTGCCGATCATTTTTGAACTCTCCTCAATCCCGGCAGAAGCATCTTACACCGCCAGCACATGCACGTGGCAGATCGGCTTCTTGTTCCAGCGGTGCGCGATGGCGCCGCGCACCGCGCGCCGCACCGCCTCGGCCACCGCGTCGGGATCACGCCGGCGCGGCTTTGGCATGGACTCGAAGGCCTCTTCGACGGCGTCGCGGGCGATCTCGTTCATCGAGGCGCCGCCGGCGTCGGTCTCGGGGATGCCAATCAGCTCGATCTCGGGGTAGGCGACCAGTTGGCCCTTCTCGCTCAATGCCAGCGCTACGGTGACGATGCCGGAAAAGCTCAGGCGGCGGCGCGCCGCCACGGTTTTGGCCTCGGCGCTGATCAACAGCGCGCCGTCCTTGTAGAGCCGGCCTGACGGCACCTCGTCGATGATTTGGGCGCCGTCCTGCGCGAGGCGGACCAGATCGCCGTTGCGGCAGACCAGGACGTGCGGGACGCCGGCGCGGCGGCCGAGCTCGGCATGCTCGGCAAGGTGCAGCGCCTCGCCATGGGCCGGGATCAGGATTTTTGGCCGCACCCAGGCGATCATGTCGAGGAGCTCGGCGCGGCGCGGATGGCCCGAGACGTGCACGAGGTGGGTGCGGTCGGTAATGACCTCGACGCCTTGGCTGACCAGGCCGTTGATCACCCGCGCCACGGCCTTCTCGTTGCCGGGAATGGCGCGCGACGAAAAGATCACGCGGTCGCCCTTGGCCAGGGTGACCTCGGGATGCTCGTCCTCGGCGATGCGCGACAGCGCCGCGCGCGGCTCGCCCTGGCTGCCGGTGCACAGCGCCAACACCTTGTCGGGCGGCAGATAGCCATAGCTCTCCATGCTGCGGAAATCCTGCACACCGTCGAGATAGCCGGTCTCCCGCGCCACCTGGCTGACGCGCTCCATGGCGCGGCCGACCAGGACTACTTCGCGGTCCACGGCGCGGGCGGCGTCTGCCACCGCCCGGATGCGCCCGACATGAGAGGCAAAGGTGGTGACCGCGACGCGCCCCGGCGCGGTGCGGATCAGCTCGGCGAGCGTGCGCGCCACGTCGGATTCCGACGGCGAGCGGCCTTCGCGCACGGCATTGGTGGAATCGCCGACGAGCGCCAGCACGCCCTCGTCGCCGAGCGCCGTTAATCTGGCCTGGTCGGTCGGCGGGCCGATGACCGGTGTCGGATCGATCTTCCAGTCGCCGGTATGCAGCACGATGCCGGCCGGCGTGCGGATCGCCAGCGCGTTGGATTCCGGA